>ERZ772902.139-NODE-139-length-88685-cov-6.557881_pt1 | contig 88685 bp, 91 predicted proteins | sample MGYA00511470_ERZ772902 | MGnify/ENA primary metagenome ERZ772902 (study PRJEB29015, sample SAMEA2737717) | human gut metagenome | biome: human gut; feature: human-associated habitat; material: faeces | place: China | collected 2012 ... | reverse complement strand
TACGATTTCTCGCAAGCCCCCTCCAAATCGTTAGATTTGGTGGGGGTTATTGACATCTGCCTCCTATCAGCCGTACAGGGAGATCAGCACGCCCGCGGCGATGGCGGAGCCGATGACGCCTGCCACGTTGGGGCCCATGGCGTGCATCAGCAGGAAGTTGCCGGGGTTGTACTTCTGGCCCACCATCTGGGATACGCGGGCCGCCATAGGCACGGCGGACACGCCGGCGGAGCCGATGAGGGGATTGATCTTCTCCTTGAGGAACAGGTTCATGAACTTGGCAAGCAGGACGCCGCCGGCGGTGCCGAAGCTGAAGGCCACCACGCCCATGAGCATGATCTTGATGGTCTGGAGGGACAGGAAGGTGGTGCCGGTGGCCGTTGCGCCGACGCTGACGCCAAGGAAGATGGTCACGATGTTGATGAGCTCATTCTGAACGGTTTTGCTGAGCCGCTCCGTAACGCCGCACTCCTTAAAGAGGTTGCCCAGCATGAGGCAGGCAATGAGGGGGGCGGCGGAGGGCACCAGCAGCGCCACGAAAATGGTCACCACGATGGGGAAGATGATCTTCTCCTTCTTGCTGACCTCCCGGAGGGGCTTCATAACGATCTGGCGCTCTTTTTCCGTGGTCAGCAGCTTCATGATGGGGGGCTGGATCACGGGGACCAGCGCCATATAGGAGTAAGCCGCCACGGCGATGGGGCCTAAGAGGGCCGGTGCCAGCAAAACGGTGACGAAAATGGCCGTGGGGCCGTCCGCGCCGCCGATGATGCCGATGGCGCTGGATTCCGGGCCGGTGAAGCCCATGAGACGGCAGCCCACGAAGGTGATGAAGATGCCCAGCTGGGCGGCCGCGCCCAGTAGCAGGGACTTGGGGTTGGCGATGAGGGGACCGAAGTCCGTCATAGCGCCCACGCCCATGAAGATCAGGCAGGGATAGATACCCAGCTTGACGCCTAAGTAAAGGATGTCCACCAGACCCGGAGTGATGGTGATGTCAGAGAGGGTCATGCCGTAGTAGGCAGCGGCCTGCTCCGCCTGCACCAGCGCCTGAAGCTGCGCTTCCAGAGCGGTGATGGCGGCTCCGGCCTCCTCCGTGACGGCGGCGATGGCCTGTTCCACCATCTCCGGGGAGAAGGTGGTCTGGGCAGCGGTCATCAACTGCTGGATGTAAGGGGCCAGCACGTTTTCTGCCACGCCCTGACTGTGGAGGTCCGCCAGCAGCGACGCCGTGACGGGCTGTCCGCCGATGAGATCCCAGTGGATGTGGCCCCCGGCGAAGAAGATCTCGTGGAACATATTCGCGCCGGGGAGGTTGGTGATGAGCATACCGAAGGCGATAGGCACCAGCAGCAGCGGCTCAAACTTCTTTACGATGCCCAGATACAGCAGCACGCAGGCGATGCCCAGCATGATGAGGCAGCGCCAGTTGCCGTCCTGGGAAAAGAGGTAGAAGCCGGTGTCCTGTAAAAAGCGAATGATCGCGTCCATATCGGCCCTGCCTTACTGGAGGACGCACAGCAGCGTGCCGGACTCCACGGAAGCGCCCTTGGAGGTGTTGACGGAGGCCACCACGCCGTCCCGGGGGCACATGATCTCGTTTTCCATCTTCATGGCCTCCAGAACCATCAGCACGTCGCCCTTTTTCACGGCCTGACCGGCGGTGACGTTGACGGCCAGAATGTTGCCGGGCATGGGGGCGCAGATCTGCTCACCGGCAGCCGGTGCGGCAGGCGCGGCAGGTGCGGGGGCAGCGGCGGGAGCCGCCGGGGCGGAAACGGGGGCGGAGCCGGTAAGCTCTTCCAGTTCGACTTCATAAACCGTCCCGTTGACGGTGACTCTGTACTTTTTCATGTGTGTTTCTCCCTCTCCTTACACTTTTTTCATGGAAACGATGCGGATGCCGGTGATGTCGGTGCCCAGCTCCTCCGCCAGCGCGGCGGATACGGCGGCTACCAGCTCCGGTGTGACCTCACCGGCGGTCTGGGGCGCAGCCGGGACCGGTGCCGGGGCGGCCTTTTTCCCGCGGCCCACCACGGCGCTCATGAGATAGGTCAACGCGATCAGGCAGATCAGCCCGAAGAACACCGTGCCCATGCCCATGAGACAGACAAAAATGCTGCTGTACTCCATACGATACTCCCTTTCGTGATTCCCCCGCCGGGAAACAGTGCTCCGCCGCTGACGGAGCGTAGCCCGGCTTGTGTCGGGGGCAAGGTACTGTGGCTATCATACCATGCCGGCGCGGAAAAGCAAAGAGTCTTGTGAAAAAGGACGCCGATTTTTAGCGGATGCTTTCTGAAAAATCTGTCAGAATCCACACTCAGACAGCAGAGAGAGGGGCTGCTTGCCGTCTTAGCTGAATTGTAAAACGATTACGGAAAATTGAGGCAGAGATCCGCTGCGGATTGCAAGAATGGCGTTGCGGAGAGGGGCTGCTTGTGATACACTTAACAAAAGGTTCATTTAAATGCAAGAGGTAGGGCTTTAGCCTTATGTTACCCCGTATCGAATGCGGTGTTTAGGAATCCAACGAGGTGAACACCCAGCTTTTCAAGGGAAAATGAACCAAAGACAACGGTAAAGAACCCCGTAAATTTGAAATTCTAAAATCAGAAAGGACTCTTTGACAATGAAACCTAAATTTGACGGTTATGCGGCACAGTACGATGCCTGGTTTATGGAGAATGAGAACCTGTTCCAGAGTGAACTCCGCCTGTTCCAGAAGGTGCTCGGTGATATTCAGGGGAAGCGCGTGCTTTCCGTGGGCTGCGGCAGCGGCCTGTTCGAGAGCATGATCGATTGCAGCGGTATCGAAGGCATTGAGCCCTCCCGCGACATGGGCGCTATCGCAGAGAAGCGCGGCGTGAACGTGGTGGCCTTCGGCGCGATCGAGGATGTCGAGCTGGAGGAGAACGCCTATGATGTGATCTACCTCAACGGCAGTTCCAGCTATATGGAGGACCTGACCCGGGCGTTTGACGTCTGCAAGAAGGCCCTCAAGCCGAACGGCACGTTCATTTCTCTGGACGTCCCCAAGGAAAGCGCATTTGGCTTCATGTATCTGCTGGCAAAAGAGGTAGGTACCTTTGACCATCCGTTCCTCAACGGCGTTATGCCCAAGCTGCCGTATCCCCACGAGCTATGCTGCGCAGGCGTGTGGCATTCCACGGAGGAGAAGATCAACGTGCTCAAGGCACTGGGCTTCCACGATTTCGACTTCTATCAGACACTGCTGAAGAACCCTATGTACACCAACGAGGACGTGGAGGATGTGGTCCCCGGCTATCAGAGCGGCGGCTATGTGGCGATCATCGCCCATAAATGAAAGAGGAGGCCGGCGTGAAGCTCTCACAAACACTCTATGCCCGGGCGGAAAAAATCTGGCCCCGGTATCTTTGCCACCCGTTTGTGACGCAGATGGCAGATGGAACGCTGCCGCCGGAAAAATTCCGGTATTATATGCTTCAGGATTATTTATACCTCAAGGATTATGTGAAGATCTTTGCGGCAATCATCCAGAAGGCTGACGATTTTGAGCAGATCCGCTTTTTGAGCGGAGAGCTGGCGGACACCATCGGAGAGACCTTCCGCACCCACATTCCGTATATGAAGCGCCTTGGCATTACGGAGGAGGAGATCCACAGCGCCCGTCCTCACATGGACAACAACGCTTATACCCATTATATGCTTTGGGAGGCACAGACCGGGGATGTGCTGACCGGACTGGTGACGCTTCTGAACTGCTCCTGGAGCTATGCGTATGTGGCAGAAAAGATAGTCGAACGCTGCCCGGATGCGCTGCGGGACAAGCGTTACGGCTCGTGGTTCGCGGGCTACGTTTCAGAAAGCTACCGGCGAACCAATCAGATGCTCATTGACCGAATTGACGCGCTCAGCGGGTCCATCGATGACAAAACAACAGCGCACCTCTGTGAGATCTTCGAAAAGTGCTGCCTGTTTGATTTGCGCTTTTGGGACATGGTCTACGCTATGGGTGGCAACTGAATCGAGCCCTTTTGATACAGAGGTCTCTACCCGCAAGACCTCTGTATCACAGAGAAAACAGATCATCGCCATCGCCAACAGTCACATCAGCGGCAGAAAGCTCGGTGCGCCTCTGACCAATATGTCCCTGAGTATTCTCCGGGACAAGAGCTATGAGCGTATGGACTATCATCTCCACTATTACAGCATCAACGTCAACGGAAAAGACCTCCGATCCAGCACCTTTTTCATCAAGGACAGTGGCGAGCTCATCGGCCTGCTGTGCATCAACTTTGACGACAGCCGCTATCGGGATGTCTGTGACCGCATCCTGAGTCTGTGCCATCCGGATCTGTTTGTGACCGATGTGCTGGCGCAGCCGCTGCCGGAGAACGAAGATGGTGTATCCGCCCGATCCTCCCCGGAAAAATTCCGCAACTCCGCAGATGCGGTGGCTTTGGACGCCATCAATCGGGAACTGGAACGGATGGGGGTCACGCCGGAGCAGCTGACGCCGGAGAAACGGCTGCAAGTCATCGCAGCCCTGGAATCCGGCGGGCTCTTTCTGCTGAAGGGTGCAGTCAAAAGTGCCGCCGCCAGTCTCCACTGCTCTCCGGCCAGCGTATACCGCTACATCACTCAAATCAAGAATTCGGACAACGGGCAGATCTGAATTCCAGCCTTGCGGGCCGCAAGCTGCCGAATTTCCACATCTGTGCCAATCATCTCATATCAAGGGCTCGACCCGCAGAAGGAGGCAAACCATGCTTCAGGAATATCTTCGCAGGATCGGATTGCTTTTGGTCGGTCTGTTGGTCAGCGCCATCGGCATCACGCTGATGCTTCAGGCCAATATCGGCTTGGAGCCTTGGAGCGTTCTCCAGCAAGGTATCGCCAAGACCTTCGGCATCACCTACGGTACCGCCGCCAGCATTGTCGGGGCCGCAGTCATTGCCATTGCTTATTTTTGCGGGGAGAGTTTCGGCCTCGGTACGCTGGCAAATATTTTCGTCTGCCCGATATTCATCGACATCCTGTTGTACCTGAACTGGATCCCTTTGTTTGAGCGCTTCTCGACCGGTTTGGCCGCGCTGCTGATCGGCATGGAGCTGCTGGCTCTGGGGACATGGATGTATATGAAAAGCACCTTAGGCTCCGGTCCTCGCGATGCGCTCATGGTCGTACTGGCCCGTAAGACGCACCGGACGGTAGGCCTTTGCCGCGCCGCCGTGGAAGTGGTCATTGTATTCATCGGCTGGCGGCTGGGCGGTCAGGTGGGCATCGGTACCATCGTTGCCGCAGTGGGCGTCGGCTCCCTGTTCAATCTGAACTTTGGTCTGCTGCGCTTCAACCCTGCCCTGCTCCATCAGGAGAATCTGCCGGAGACCCTTCAGCGGTTCCGTGGGCGGAAAACCATCACCTGAATGCCCGGTCAAGATTACCTGTGGGGACAAGCATACCGAATGGAGTTACACCCTAAATAAACCCGGAGTACCATGCCGATAGCGGCACAGTACCCCGGGTCCTTTTTAGAGATAGCCTTTGAATACACGCTTGAAATTACCTTGTGGATCTTTGGCGGCCTTTATTATGATAAGTAATATTTAAGGGGGTACGATTTGTAGTAAATCGCACCCCTGATTTAGCATTGCTCTAAGCGGTTGTTGATATTGCCCTTGTGCGTGGATAGCTCAAGGCGTGCATCTGTTTTTAACGGAGCGGCATCATTGCCCCCAATTAAATATGATAGCATAGGCAAAGGCGCGAATCAATTCACAGAACAGTCAAAGTTTTTCTGCAAATTTTAACATCCCTGCGAATTGATATTCCGGCGGATTTGCGTATAATAAGAATCAGGAAAGGGTGAGTCCAATGTATCACTAAGAGTACCCTAGCAAGCGAAAAACCAAAGCTTTCCGAAAACTGAAGAATGTGAGGTTACGTCAATGATTGAACCCAAGATGCATGAGTAACGGCCTTCAACTGGGAGACAACGGTTGAAGGTCGTTACTTTTTTGCCTGATTCCATTTTGGGGTCCGCACTGCGTTTCCGCGCCCTATATGTCAGGGGCGCAAAAACCCAAAGGAGACCGGAGGCTCCGGCTTACTGCAGCTTGGCCGTGCCCACATTCTCAAAAACCGCGTTTGCCCGACAGGGGAGAACTGCTCAGCCGTTGGCTGCGAGCGGGGTCTCCGGATCGATCCGTGACGGCAGGCGGTTGAGCTTGCAGTAGTACCTGTAAAAACGCTCTGCCAGTGATTTTTCATAAAAAATACCTCCAACATAGTTTGGGCGGAAACCCAATGCCTTTAGGCGGTGGGAGGAGCCCTGTTCGTAAAGGCGCATCATCCTTGGTTTTCGATATACTTTTGGATAATTGCCGAGGATACTTCCCCGATACTACAGGCAAAGTATCCCATCGGACCAGAATATCCTTTTCTTCCAATAGTGTTTGGCCAGGAAAGGACCGAATCTTTGCCAAAGATGATGTGTCGTTTCTTGTTTTAGTGTCTTAACAATGTTACAGACGGAATCCGTCGTGTCGTATCCGAGAAGGATATGCACGTGGTCTTTGTCGGTTTCCATTGCCACGATTTCGCAGTGATGAGCATCAGCGATGCTCTGAATCTTTTGTTTTATGGCATCAATCCATAAGTCACCTCAATGCGCCTTGACGTTCACTATCTATATATCATATAATTGCATTAGTGAAATATCAAAGGAAGGAGGATTTACTATGGCTCAAATGTCCATCACGGCAAAAATCCAAGTAGTGGCATCTGATGAAGATAAGGCGTTACTTGATGAAACGATGTCTGTCTATCGTGAAGCGTGCAACTATGTCTCGGACTATGTGTTTCGCACACACGATTTAAAACAGTTTTCGCTCAACAAGGCTCTGTATCCTACGTTGCGCGCAGAATTCGGACTGAAATCTCAAATGACTCAGTCTGTATTCAAGACGGTCATTGCCAGATATAAGACCATCCTTGAGAATCAGAAAGAGTGGATTAAACCGTCTTTCAAGAAACCTCAGTATGACCTCGTCTGGAACAGAGATTACTCCCTGACACAAGACCGCTTTTCCATAAACACGCTCGGTGGAAGAGTGAAACTGCCTTATTTCGCGGAAGGGATGTCGAAATACTTCGACCACTCTATCTACCGGTTCGGCACTGCCAAACTGGTGAACAAACACGGGAAATACTTTCTATACATCCCTGTGACCTATGATGTGGAAGAGAGTGATCTCTCCGATATCTGTAATGTTGTAGGCATCGACCGAGGCATCAACTTCATCGTTGCGACTTACGATAGCAAGCACAAGTCCGGGTTTGTGAGAGGCCGGTCCATCAAGCAGAAGAGAGCCCACTATTCAGCACTTAGAAAAGAACTCCAGATGCGGCATACCCCGTCTTCAAGACGTAGACTCAAAAGGATCGGTCAACGAGAAAACCGTTGGATGCAGGATGTCAACCATTGTGTATCAAAGGCACTCGTTGTAAATAACCCCGCGCACACTCTCTTCGTTCTGGAAGATTTGTCCGGTATCCGTCATGCCACGGAACGTGTCAAAACGAAGCATCGCTATGTTTCTGTATCGTGGGCTTTCTATGACCTCGAACAGAAACTCATCTACAAGGCGAAACAGAACCAATCTTCCGTAATCAAGGTTAACCCTCGGTACACCAGCCAGTGCTGTCCCGTCTGTGGACACACCGAAAAGGCAAACCGCAACAAGAAGATACATCTGTTTACCTGTAAGAACTGCGGCTACAAGTCGAACGATGACCGTATCGGCGCAATGAATCTGTATCGCATGGGAATCAACTATCTATATGATAGCCAAGTACCTGATACAGTTGCGGCAGAGTAAACTTTGCCGCAAAGGGTGCTGTCAACCACCCTACGATGTAACGCCACTTGAGACAGCAATGTCTCTTGGGGTTAAAGGTCGGAGGAGCTATCCGTTACTACGACTGGGCAGTTACAAGCCCATGGCCTTTTGGCCGTGGGGTGTTGACTACAGCACATTCAAAGCACAAAAGCAACCCATTTTCCAAGCAATTATTTTTTATTATTTCAAAATTTCGCATATTTTAAACGATTGAACAAAAAAACGGAGCAGATCCGAAGGGACAACAGGGAAGGGGGGCGACCCCGGAACGGAGGAATATCCATGGCACGCTTACTGATGAAAAACGCATCCCACATCGTCACCTGCGACCCCAGCGACACCGTGTACACCGACAGCAATTTGCTGATGGAGGACGGCGTCATCACCTACATCGGCCCGGAGGAACAGCAGGCGGAGGAGGTCATCGACGCCGCCGGGTGCATCATCTATCCCGGCCTCATCAACACCCATCACCACCTGTACCAGACCTTCAGCCGCAATCTGCCTCAGGTACAGAATCTGGAGCTGTTCGACTGGCTGAAGGCCCTGTACGAGATCTGGAAGAATCTGGACAGTCAGGTGATCTACCACAGCTCCGTCACCGGCATGGGGGAGCTGATGAAAAACGGCTGCACCACCTGCTTCGACCACCATTACGTTTTCCCGCAGGGGCAGGCGGAGGGGCTGCTGGACGCACAGTTCGCCGCCGCGGAGGATCTGGGCATCCGGATGTACGCCTCCCGTGGCAGCATGGACCTGAGCAAGAAGGACGGCGGCCTGCCGCCGGACAGTGTGGTGCAGACCGTGGACGAGATCCTGCGGGATTGTCAGCGTGAGGTGGAGACCTACCATGATCCATCCCGGTTCTCCATGCGGATGGTGGCGCTGGCTCCCTGCTCACCCTTCAGCGTTTCCGAGGAGCTGCTGCGGCAGTCCGCGTTTCTGGCCAGAGATCTGGGCGTGCGGCTCCATACCCACCTCTGCGAGACGAAGGACGAGGAGCGCTTCGTCCGGGAGCGGTGCGGGATGCGGCCCCTGGAATACATGGAATCCCTCGGCTGGATCGGCCCGGACGTCTGGTATGCCCACGGCATCCATTTTAACGGGGAGGAGCTGCGCCGTCTGGCGGAGACCGGTACCGGCGTTGCCCATTGTCCCATCTCCAACATGAAGCTCAGCTCCGGCGTGTGCCGGGTGCCGGAAATGCTGGAATTGGGCGTTCCCGTGGGCCTTGCGGTGGACGGCAGCGCCAGCAATGACGGCTCCAATCTGCTGGAGGAGCTGCGGGTGGCCTATCTGCTCCACCGTCTCCAATCCAGTGAAAAGGCTCCCAGCGGCTACGACGTTCTGAAAATCGCCACCGTGGGCAGCGCGAAGATCCTGGGCCGGGACGACATCGGCTCTCTGGAAGTGGGGAAGGCCGGAGACCTGTTCGCTATCGACACCCGGCGTCTGGAGCTGGTGGGGGCGGATCTGGACCCCAAATCCCTGTTGGGGACCGTGGGCTGGAAAGGCCCGGTGGATTACACCGTGGTCAACGGCAAGGTCACGGTCCGCCACGGAAAGCTGGTGAATCTGGACGAGGAAAAAGCCGCCCGGGAGGCCGCCGCACTGGTGCGGGACTACCTGTCCCGCTGAGACCGGCCTGCTCTATCCTGCGTTGAAGCTGGGCCGTTTGGCAATTTATCCGAAAAATGAGCAGTATGCCGCACGGATTTTCCGTGCGGCTTGTTTACTGGTGCGGACCGTCTGCCCCGCAAGAGCCGCTCCGTTTCCTGGACAGGGGCTGCTTGCGGAGGATTGGCAGGTTATTGGGCCGTCTGCGGCGGTTTTACAGGCGGCGGCGTGGGAGGAAAAAGTTCAAAAAGCGTACTTTGAAACCTTCACAATTATTCAAACTTTACTTTTTTTACCCGGTATGCTTGACTGAATGTAGGCAATATGCCCAATCCGATAGGTGCACCTGCTATTGAACGGCATATGATCCGGACCCCTGGGAAAAACGAATGTCAATCGAATTTCAGGGGAGTTAAGAAAGGAAAAGAGGAAGTTTTGCTATGAAGATGAAACGTTTTTTGAGCCTTCTGCTGGCCGGTACGCTCGCACTGGCCCTCACCGCCTGCGGCGGCAGCGCCAAGACTGATCCGGGCACTTCCGATCAGCCCTCCACTTCAGATGAGAACTGGACCCCCAAGGAAAATGTTACCATGATCGTATCCTATAAAGCGGGTTCCGGAACCGATAACACCGCCCGTGTGCTGGCCGCCTATGCTGAAAAGTACATCGGCAAGCCGGTCATCATTGAAAACCTGGAAGGCGGCTCCGGCTCCATTGGCTGGACGGCCCTCTCTCAGGCGGCCCCGGATGGCTACACGCTGGGCTTCATCAACCTGCCCAACTTTAACGCCACCATCTCCGAGGGTCTGGCAACGTATACCGTGGACAGCTTCGCGCCCATCTGCAACCATGTGACGGAGACCTCCGTGGTTCTGGTGAAGGCGGACTCCCAGTTCAACACGCTGGAGGATCTGGTGAAGTTCGCAAAGGACAACCCCGGCAAGCTGAAGGCTTCCACCAATGGCAACCGGGCATCTAACCACATCGGTGCGCAGGTTCTGGCTACTTCTGCCGGCTTTGAATATACCGACATTCCTTACGGCGGCACCGCCGACCAGCTGCTGGCGCTCCGTCAGGGCGAGGTGGACTTCTCCGTGGCCAAGGTAGCGGACTTCGCTTCCTTCACCTCTGAGGTCAAGGTTCTGGCCGTCTACAATCAGGAGCGTCTGGAGGGCTATCCCGACGTGCCTACCATGGGCGAACTGGGTTACTATGACCAGTGGCTGGGTTCCTCCCGCTGCATCGTGGCGCCTGCCGGCACCCCCGAGAATGTGATCAAGTTCTATGAGGACGCCTTCCAGAAGCTGATGGAGGACGCCGACTATCTCAAGGCTGCCGAGGCCGCTGGGATGGAGACTGACTATAAGAACAGCGCAGACACCGCCGCTCTGATCAAGCAGCAGCAGGACTTCACTGAAAGTCTGGCCGACGTTTGGGGCGACTGATCCCCATTTTGTGCGGGAGCAGCCGGTGGTTGCTCCCGCCTTATTTTTCCGCATCAATGCAGTGCGAACTGGAGGGCACTATGAAAAAAACTGATATTGGCGTTGTAGGCTTCATGTATGCGGTCTGCGCCTTTTTCTTCCTGATGTCCAGAGATCTGAAAAAGGGAGCTCGGATCTATCCTCTGTGCATCATTGCGATCCTGTTTCTGCTTACCACCGGTTATGTGGTTGAAATGCTGTTTGCCGCGAAAAAGAACGGGGTGACCAGCGGTATTCCGGAAATCTTCGAAGGGTTCCAGCCCAAGCAGTTTTTTATCGTTCTGGGAATGCTCATCGCATATCTGGCCGGTATGTACTTCGTCGGCTTCTATCTGGCGACCATCGTGCTGATGGCGGCCAGCCTGCTGTATCTCAGGGTCCCCAAGTGGCAGATCCTGATCTCTACCATTGTGATCATCGGACTGGTCTATGGCGCGTTTACCATGTTCCTGGGTGTAAAGCTGCCTGTGGGCCTGCTGTTCAAATAAAGGGGGGCACGAATTATGCTTGAAACGTTAGCCTTGATGGGACACGGCTTCGTAAACGCGATGTCCCTCAGCAATCTGCTGTTTATGGCCGGCGGCACCGCCATTGGCATCATCATCGGCTGCCTGCCCGGCCTGTCCGCCGCCATGGGCGTTGCGCTGCTGCTGCCCATGACCTTTACCATGGCCCCGGAAACGGGACTGATCGTGCTGGGCGCTATCTACTGCGGTGCGATCTTCGGCGGCTCCATCTCCGCCATTCTGATCCACACGCCGGGCACCCCCGCCTCTGCCGCCACCGCCATTGAGGGCTACCAGCTCACCTTGCAGGGGAAGGCGGGCAAGGCGCTGGCCGTGGCCTGCTTCTCCTCCTTCTGCGGCGGCCTGCTCTCCTGCATCTCCCTGTACTTTTTCGCTCCGCTGCTGGCGCAGCTGGCCATGAAATTCGGTTCTCCGGAATATTTCTGGCTTTCGATCTTCGGCCTGACCATCATTGCGGGCGTGGCGTCCAAGTCCCTGCTGAAGGGCCTGATCTCCGGTGCGCTGGGCCTGCTGCTGTCCACCATCGGCATGGACCCCATGGAGGGCGCTCAGCGGTTCATGTTCGGACAGGCTTCTTTGTACGAGGGCATTAACACCACCTGCGCCCTGATCGGTCTGTTCTCCATGTCTCAGGTGCTGATCCTGGCGGAGAAGAAGATCAAGCAGCGGGCAAAGGCAGCCAAGTTCAGCGACAAGATCACCCTGAGCGGCAAGGAGATCAAGCGGATCACCCCCACCATCCTCCGTTCCTGGGTCATCGGCAACCTGATCGGTATCCTTCCCGGCGCGGGCGCATCCATCGCCTGCTTCCTGGGCTATAATACCTCCCGGCAGTTCTCTCATCACAAAGAGGAGTTCGGGAAAGGCTCCATCGAGGGCGTGGCAGGTTCCGAGGCAGCTAACAACGCCGTGACCGGCGGCTCCCTGATCCCCATGCTGACGCTGGGCATTCCCGGCGAGTCCGTGACCGCCGTGCTCATGGGCGGACTGATCATTCAGGGACTCCAGCCGGGACCGGAGCTGTTTACCCGTTATGCGCCGATGACCTACACCTTCTTCGCGGGTTTTGTGCTGGTCCAGTTCTTTATGCTGGGCATCGGCCTTCTGGGCTGCCGTGGTTTCGCGCAGATCTCCCGCCTTTCCGATGCCATTCTGATCCCCAGCGTGGCCGTCCTGTGTGTGGTGGGTTCCTTCGCCATCCATAAGAACTTTTTCGATGTGGTCATTATGATGATTTTCGGCGTGTTGGGTTATCTGGTCCGCAAGTTCGATCTGAACCCGGCGGCCATTGTGCTGGCCCTGATTCTGGGCCCCATCGGTGAAAACGGTCTGCGCCGCTCCCTGCGGCTGTCCGGCGGCAGCCCGGCCATCCTGTTCTCCACGCCTCTCTGCTGGGTGCTGATCGCCCTGTGCGTGTTCGGCGTCTGCTCTCCCATTTTCATGAACCGCATGGAGAAAAAGGCTGTAGAGAATGCCGGCGGCGACATTCCCAATGAAACGGGGGACGATCCCGTTCGCACCTCCGACTGACGGACTTTCCGAAAAAACACAGGACACGGCAGCGCGCCGTGTCCTGTGTTTTATTCGCCAAGCGTATTGACGCCTACCAGACGTATTCTCGGGCATATGCGAAAAAAACAGACCTGCGGCACATTCTAAAGTGCCTGACAGGCTGTAAACATAGCCCGGCAATCATCAAACCCCAGACGCTCCGCCAGTTCGGCGCAGCGCAAGTCGTTGTCATTGATGGAAACCTCCTGCTCCGTTGGAAAATAGGGGAGATGGGGTGTCACCGCATCCACGATATTTCCGTAGGAGGCACCGGCCAGGGCTGCCGCGTTGTGGAGCTTTTTCCGTGCGGGGGGACAGCCTTTCGCGGCGTAGCGCGTGTAGCCCAGTACCGCTGCGATGGCCTCTGTCAGCATCCCGGCGGTAAATTCGGTGCACCGGGGATCCAGATAGGCTCTGGCGGCGTGGGAGAGAATCTCCAAGGCGCAGGTGCGAACTTGATCTGCCGTCAGGGTTGCGGTGAAGTCAGCGTCCGTCACGGAGATTTCCGGCAGCAGATGGATGCTTTTCAGGGAGCAGTTCTGTCCGCTATCGTTTTCCAGCATGGCAAAGGGGGAGTTCTGGGCGCCGCTGGAAAAATTGGTGGCGACCAGCACCAATTTGGCCTTGGTACACGCCGGGACGCGCTCCGGATCTGCGACTGCGGCGGCCAGATCCAATTCCGGTTCCTGATACAGCGCCAGCAGTGCCTTGGCGGCGCTCATGGCATTGTTGCCGCCCACGCCCACGATAACGTCCGGCTGGAATTCGCTCAACTTAGGCAGTGCGCTGCGGAGGTCCCCAAAGGATACCCGCTTTCCGATGGTGAAAAACTCCGCCACCCGGATCTCCTGCTTTCTGAGCCGGTCTGCCACCGGCGCGGCGATCCCGGCACGGTACAGTTCCGGATCTGTCACTAGCAGAGCACGCTGACAGCGGTAGATGTCACCCAACTCCCGCAGGGCCACCGGCATACAGCCGGGTTTGAAATAAACTTTCTTGGGAAGGTTCAGTGCCTGTAACATCACTCACCTCATTTTCTTGCGTTTCCGGGGCCGATGCCGAAACACCGGCCCCTTGCGTGAGCTGATTGTTCGTATCTGGAGATCGGAGATTCAGGTACTTCGCTTAGTTGAAGCCGCCGGTTTTTTCCACGCCCAGATCGGCGCAGAGACCCATGGGATATGCGGCGTGGGTGTCGGTGGGCAGCGTGACGGGGACCTCCCAGATGTCGCCGTACTTTTCAGCATACTTCTTCTCGCCGTAGAATGCCTTCAGGTAGCAGCCCTTCAGCTCGGCGATGGTGGGATAGACGGGGTTGCAGCCGGTGCAGGCGTCGTGGAACGCCCACTCGGACATCTGATCCACGGCGGCGAGGAACTCGGTCTCCCACTCCTCGGCGGTCTTTTCGGGATGCGCCTCCAGCAGCCAGTCCAGAATGGTCTCGGGGATGTCGATGTCCTTCTTCAGCTGCTCACAGGCCTTGATCCAATTCTCAAAGGTCTGCTCATCGGTTTTGCCCTTCACGCCGATCAGCTCGCCCAGCTCCACGTAGCGCTCGAAGGCCTGCGGATACTTGTACTGGGAGAAGGTGCCCATCTTGTAGGGATGACGCTGGGCATTGAAGCGGCAGACGAAGGGGAACAGCAGGGCGTTGGCGGTGCCGTGAGGGATGTGGAACCAGCCGCCCAGTTTATGAGACAGGGAGTGGTTGATGCCAAGGAAGGCATTGGCGAAGGCGATACCGGCCAGAGCGGAGGCGTTGGCCATCTTCTCGCGGGCCACGGGGTCGGGCTTGGCGTCCCGGAAGGCGGAATAGTAGGCTCTGGGCAGATAGTCGAAGACCATCTTGGTGGCATCGCGGCACATGCCGTTGGTGTACTCGGTGGCGAAGGTGGAGACATAGGCCTCTACCGCGTGGGTCAGCACATCGTAGCCGGAGGCCTGCGTGGCTCTGGGCGGCAGCTTCATCATGTTGTCCGCGTCCACGATGGCCATTTCAGGCATCATCTCATAGCCGATCAGCGGCCACTTCATGCCGGTATTGGCATCGGAAATAATGGTGAAGGGCGTACACTCAGAGCCGGTACCTGCTGTGGTGGGGATACAGACCAGCTTGGCCTTCTTGCCCATCTGGGGGAAGAAACGGATCCTCTTGCGGATATCTAGGAAGGTGGTGGCCATGTCCAGGAAGCCCTCCTCGGGATGCTCGTACATGATCCACATGATCTTGGCGGTGTCGATGGCGGAGCCGCCGCCTACGGCGATGATAACGTCAGGCTCGAACTCGTGCATCTTGGGCAGGCCCTTCATGGCGTCCTGAATCTGGGGATCCACACGGATGTCGAAGAACTCGGCGGTCTCAATGCCCATGTCACGCAGCTGGTTGATGATGGCGTCGCAGGCGCCCAGCTGATACAGCGTGGAGTCGGTGATGATAAAGGCCCGCTTGAAGTTATAGACCTCCTTCATCTCCCGCAGGGCCACGGGGGTGCAGCCTGTCTTGTAGTAGACCTTCTTGGGGAGCTGGAGCCACAGCATATTCTCCTTGCGGAGAGTGACGGTCTTGATATCCAGAAGCTGCTCATAGTGGGTGTTGCCCATGAAGGCGGAGTGGCCCACGGAGCCGGGGCCCAGCGTCAGGGAGGGAGCCAGACCGAAGTTATACAGGTCGCCGATGCCGCCGAAGGAGGTGGGCTGGTTGATGAGGATGCGTCCGGCCTTCATCCGCAGACCGAACCTGGTGATCTTTTCCTCCTCGGTGGGGTCGATGTACAGTGCCGCGGAGTGGCCGGCGCCGCCCTCCAGCACCAGCTTGTAGCAAATATCGAAGGCCTCGTCCAGCGTCTCAGCCTTGTACATGCCCAGCAGGGTGGTCAGCTTCTCGTTGGCCCAGGGGCAGTCGTGAGAGGTGTCGTCCGTCTCGTGGATCAGAACCTTGGTGTCATAGGGAACCTCGATCCCGGCCATTTCAGCGAGATGGCAGGCGGTCTGGCCGACAGCGGCGGGCTTGACGCCGTGGGTCTTGGCGTTGAAGAACACATCGGCCACCTTGGCAGCCTCTTCGTCATTGAGGAAATAACAGCGGGCCTCCTTCAGCAGACGCTTGACCTCGTCATATACGCTGGCCAGAACGGTGATATGCTGCTCGGAGGCGCAGATCATGCCGTTATCGAAGGTCTTGGAGTGAATGATGGATTCCACAGCCATCCGCAGGTCAGCAGTCTCATCGATGACCACGTTGCAGTTGCCGGGGCCCACGCCGATAGCGGGGGTGCCGGAGGAATAGGCCGCCTTCACCATGCCGGAGCCGCCGGTTGCTATAATGAGATCCACGCTCTTCATCAGTACATCGGAGATCTCCAGAGAGGGGACGGAGATCCAGCTGATGACATGCTCAGGCAGACCCGCCTCAATGGCGGCATCCCGCATGATCTTCGCTGCGGCGATGGAGCAGTTTACCGCATGGGGGTGAGGGGAGAGGATGATGGCGTTCCGGGTCTTCAGCGCCAGCATGATCTTGTAGATCGTGGTGGAAGTGGGGTTCGTGGTGGGGGTAATGGCGGCGATCACACCCTTGGGGGATGCGATCTTCTTTACACCGAAGGCTCTGTCCTCCGAAATGATGCCGCAGGTCTTTTTATTGCGCATGTAGTTCCAGATGTGCTCAGAGGCATACTGATTCTTGGTGACCTTATCCACAACGATGCCGTAGCCGGTCTCCTCGCAGGCCATCTTGGCCAGAGGAATTCTCATCTTGGACACAGCCATGGCTGTCTTTTCGCAGATGGCATCCACCTGCTCCTGTGTGAAGTTACTGTACGCTTCCTGAGATGCGCGGATCAGGGGAAGGGCTTCCTGCAGGGTCTCAACAGAGTTGATGGTCAGTGGGGTAGACATAGACGTTCCTCCTTCTTTTTTGACCACTGGGATGATTTCAGTTCCTCGTGTTCTGCTGTACCGGCAAGTGTCATCAAGATCAAATAAGATCTTAAGTCAATGTCTCCGCGTCCAGAGCGTTGGCTTATCTTCAAGGTGTTCCTTTTTCCAATGAAAGTCAAGGGTTTGCATGGAGAAAATTTAAGACCTTTTTCGTTGCTTTTCGAAGGATTTTCTACTGTTTTCTCATTATCCTGTCACCAGAGTAAAGATTTCGTTAAAAATGAACCGAAAATGTTGCCGTCATTTTGTACATATCTTTTTTTGCATGTTCTTTTGCAATTAGTGATAAATTTTGTTAAAATTCAAGCAATATCTGCTGTTTCGATTGTTAAATATATTGCAATATACTAACATACAAAAAAACGCAAAACCAACCGGTTTTGTATCTTTTCTACAAATGCTTTCGCTGCGGCCGCAAAACTACAATAAATAACTAAGCAAGCAGGCGCGGGTAGCATTGCTGTCCGCGCCTGCTTGCTTATTCAGTAACAAGATAATGGCATTACTTTAGCCGTGGGGGAGGGTCAATCCTGAAAGAAGATCCTGTCGAACCGGTCCATGACGTCCTCCATCGTATCGCTGATCTCCTGCTCATTGACCGGAAGGCGGGAATCCAGCACAGTCTGAATGGAGTCAGGCGTGTTTCCCAGATCATCACGGATGCTGTGGAGATGGTGCTCTGTCAGGATCGCCTGCCCTTCTTTGGAGAGGATGTAGTCATAGAGGAGCCGACCGTTTCGCTCGTTGGGACAGCCAGCTACCAGCCCCATGGGACTGTAGATCGGCACCGTATCCCGCTCCGGAAGGCGGAAGGAGATAGGCTCCCCGGCTTCCTCCATGTTGCTGACGATATAGTCCATGCAGATCCCCACGGCGTACGTCCCGTGTGCGACCTGCAGATGGGTGGCGGTGGAGTTGCTCTCAAGCATGCAGCCGTTTTCCCGCAGACGCTCAAAATACGCCGTTCCGTAGGCGGGGGAATTCATCAGCGCGCCGACGAAGTATTTGATGCTGCCGGAGCTGCCCGGGTCCGTCATCACGATTTGCCCGTTCCATCTGGGATCCAGCAGATCGTCCCAGGTCCGGGGCGCATCCTCCTCGGAGACCAGATCCGTGTTGTAGGCGATGACCGCCGACATCAGCCGTCCGCCGATGTAGTAATGGTGCTCATCCATGAAGGCCTCGTTGATATTGATGGCCTGCGGCGAGATATAGGGGGAGAGATACCGGTTTTCCTTCAGCTTTCTGTAATCCGACGGAGCGCCGGTCCAGACCAGATCGGCGGCGATCTCTCCGGACTGCATTTCCGTGGCCAGCTTGGTCAGGACCTTGTTGGTCCCCGCAAAGAAGTAGTTCATGGTGATCTGGGGGTACTTTGCCTCAAAGCCCTCCTTGATAGCCTGAATTTCCTCCTCCTGCATGGAACAGTACAGTGTAACAGTTCCGGAGTACCCGGCCATGGACGGCGGGGCCTCAGCCGGCCGTGGGCTGTCGGCGCATCCGGCGGTACAGCACACCAATATCAGGCAGGCCGCGATCCTTCTGATGATCCTGTATGCGTTCATGCCGATGTACCTCCGTCAGACAGATGTCAATGTGACTATCTTACCTGATTTTCCAGCGGAAGTAAAGTTGCGGCATCGTTGTTTTTTTGCTATACTGAACTCCAATACCGAGAAAGGGCGTGAGCGCTTGCGTATAACGATCAATATGTCTCCAGTCTACAATCTGCTTCGCCATCACGCAAAAACCTTCCTCACTGCCTTTGCCTGCATTCTGATCGCTGTCGCGTGCATTCTGGGCCTGGTCTACTCCGCGTTTCAGTCTGTGGTGCTGGACTCCGTGGCCCTGCAGCACCGGGATTTCGTGGGACAGCTGGACTCCATTTCGGGGATCCTCTCCGCCACTGTCCGAAACTACGGGATGCAGGTATTCTACGCCCCGTCCGTCCTGACGCTGCGGGGAGACAAGACGTTAGACAAAATGGGACAGGTCTACGCGCTGCGGGAGTTGGATTCCTATGTCAGCAGCAACGATTTTGTAGACTCCATTCAGGTCTATAACCGGGATACCGGATCCATTTACTCCACAGATTCCAACGTGATCAGCGCCCCCATTGACAAATACGCGGATCAGGATGCGGCGGAACTGTTTCGCTCCCTGACCCCCGATCTCCGGATGCGCCCCATTCGCCGCACCGCCTTTTCGGACGATCCCGTCCGGGTCCGCTCCTACTTCTCCTTTTTGTTTTTTGAGACCACCTCCGAAGATGAACCCACCGGCGGCGCGCTGATGCTGAATGTGGACTATGACCGGTATCTGAACACGCTCCTGTCCTTTAACGGACAGGGGGACTGCGTGCTGCTGGATGAGACGGGAGCACTTCTCACCGCCGGCCGGGAGGAGCTTCAGCCCTTGATCCCGCTGTTTTTCGGCGAGATCAGCAGGGAGGGGCAGGCGGACAGCGGGTATATCCTGAAGCGGATCAACGGCGAGCAGACCGTCTGCCTGTATTGCCGGCTGGACACCTCCCGCTGGCACTATCTGAAGATCACGCCGCTGAAGGCATGTGTTCCCAAGCTGCTGGAGCTGAAAAACGCCCTGATCGTCTGCATTGTGATCGGCTTTGCGCTGCTGGCGATCTGCAGTCTGGGGGTGCTCCTGTTCCTTTACTTCCCGGTCTATCAGGTCCGGGCAGCTCTGCGGAATATCGGGATGGAAAATAAGGGAGAGCTTGCGGGACAGGTCTCACAGCTGGCGCAGCAGTCCGAAGCACACCGCAAGGCCAGCGCATTGCAATCCCTTCTGGAGGGGCAGGACCCCGGCCTGCTGCCGGAGCTGCCTGCGCCCTATACGCTGGTGCTGATGGAAACGGGACATGCGCTGCCCGCGCTGAAGCAGACCTACACGGATGTGCCCGCACTGACCTACCATCAGGACGGCTGCGAGGTGGTCCTGTTCTTTGGAGAAGAGCGAGAGACCGTTCTTGCGATCTGCCGGGAGCGGGCCGCCCAGTCCGGCGTCTACTGCTTCTGTGGCTCTGAGAGGACCACATTCCCGCAGGTGGCGGCGTGCTATCAGGTGCTGCGTGAAATGCGCCGCCAGAAATTCTGGGCAGCAGACCGGCACTATTGGCTGGAGGAAGACTTTACACCCCGCCGTCCTCACAGCAGCTTTACGGAGCAAATGAGTGCGGAACTGGCTTCCGCCCTGCGGGGGAGCGATCTGGAGCAGATCCAGAGACTGTGGCAGGAGATCCAGGACAGTATCCGGGAGGACCGGTTTCAGGACCAGCTTTTTGTCTTCCAACGGATCGTTTCACTGATGGAAAAACAGCTGCCTGCGTTAAAACCGCTGGTTTCCGACAATTTCTGGGCGACGCTGAAGGATATCCGGACACTGGACGCCAAATTTTCTGATGCTTTCCGGAAAATCGTCCGGAACAATCGGGAACTGCATAGACAGCACATTGATCAGCTGGCGTCTCAGGTGGTCCACCAGATCGAACAGTCGTATACGGATTCGGATCTCTCGCCCACCCGGATCGCCGACTCGCTGGGAATGAGCAGCGCGTATCTGGGGCGGATCTTCCGGGAGAGTACGCAGATCTCCATCAGTCAATACCTGAACCAGACCCGAATCCGCCGCGCGGAGGAGCTGTTGAGGGAGACCGAGCAGCCGGTGGAGACCGTTGCGGGACTAGTCGGGTTCTCCAATCCCAAGTACTTTTATGTGGTATTCAAAAATATCACGGGGCAGACGCCGCTGCAATTCAGAAAGGCGGTCCATTCCGCCTCCGAAAAAAATTGATCCGCGGAGCTGTCAGACAGCAGACGCGGGGAAAAAGATGCGGGGAAAAAGATGCGGGCCGGTCAGAAGTATTTCTGGCCGGCCCTGTTTGCGCTGGAGAGGGGAAGGAGGGGGATCAACGTTGACTATTGCTGTCTTGCCCACACTAAACAGCCGTTTTTGCCACTTGTAATATGTTTGACTACAGATACCATGCTCTTTGCACCATGCCAGTACGCTCTGCCCACTGTTTCTACATTCTGTGACCCGTTCGGCCCATATCGCCAGTTTGTTCTGCTCATTTAACTGCCGAAGTTCTCCCATTGTGATCTACCTCCGTTTTTCGCGTAGAGTCCACGCATAGCGCGTGGACTCTACGTTCTATACGGTGGTATTCTCTCATTTTCGCGGGTAACCTTCAATCCGCCGCTACACTTGACGCTTACGAGATGCCGCTGAAAACAAAAAACGCCTACCGCACCCTGCCGCTGTCGGTAGACGCGATAGACGTTCTGATGCAACAAAGAAGAAAAACGGGTAACAGCGAATGGGTATTTCCGTCCCCAACCGGAGGCCCCATGTCACCGGATAGCGTGTTGCATATGCTGCACCGAGTCCTGAAGCGGGCAGGGTTGCCGAAGGTGCGTTTCCATGACCTGCGCCACACCTTCGCAACGCTGGCCCTGCAAAACGGTGTGGACATCAAGACCGTGTCTGGCATGCTGGGGCATTTTTCAGCAGGCTTCACGCTGGACACCTACGCTCATGTAACGACCTCGGCCAAGCGTGAAGCGGCAAAAACAATGGGCAGCATCCTCTCTGGTGCGGTATAGTGCTTTCCGCTACCCGCTCCCGTTTGGGTCAGCGTTTGGGTCAGAAAAAACGGCAAGCAAGTTATTGCACGCAAAAGTGCGGAAAAAGTCCTGATTTCGCAAGAAATCAGGACTTTCTGGCAGGTGCGATCGATTTAGATACCTGGCGACTTCGGCCTTGGAATCCACTTATATCAGTAATTTCAAGCATTTTGCTCTTTCAATAATTGCAACGCACAGTGGTCTCATTGCTACTTGGCTGCAAAACAGGTTGAGACCAAAATAGATACATGGCATTCTGCCTTTGATATTTTGCTGTGCAGTCAGTTGCCCATGTCGCAACAAGGGCTTCATGGAAGAAATCTGCGCTTGACTTCTCCGTTGTCCAGGGTTACACGTTCTCCCGTAGAGCAGATGTCCTCTCCCACCGTGGCCGAATATGCGTCGTAGGTCTGGAGAAAGGCATCGGCTCTTTTTGCATCCAATGAGATCATGTTCTTTGTCATACTTAATTGGTTTTGCAATACTTGCGGTCAAGCAAGTCAATGGAATGCTTCGTTGGTGGATAATCATATTCGTATAAGTCTCGGAAAATCCGAGGCAATTTTTTTAACCTGAAATTCAGGTCTTGGAGGTCAAAGACAGAGAGATCCACTTCTGATGTTCCCAACCACTCCCGCATAGACTGATATTCGGGACTCGATTTCTGCTGGAACACTTCTCTTAAGTGTTCCAGACCAGCTGGGCCACCACAGTCTTCGATGATACCAAAGCCTTGGCCTTCAAGCACCCGAGGCAGTTCCTTGCCCGGTAATTCGCTATCTTCGAAGACTTCCTCCAGTCGCAGCACTACTTCCCAGCCATCGCCGTAATCATAGAAGAAGTGAAAGGTTGCGTCACCTCTGCTGGTAAATCTGCGAAGTGTCATTTCCGTAGCCGCATAAGTATTGCTGATCATCGTTTCAGGGAATGAGTCGCCACCGGCAATATCATATCGCAGGATCTTGTCTGGCTCGCTTTGGTATGCAGGATCATCGTCAGGCATATTCTCATTCACAGAGTATTCAAGATGGAACAGATGGCTACCCTTCATCTCAAACAAAGTCATCGTAACATAGCCAAGCTGCGCCAGGGTGATGTTTCCTGCCACTTGAAAGCGGCGCCATATCAACGGCTTGTAATCCTTCAATTCAGCGTAGAACTGATAAATCGGCTGACTTGCCACCGGCATTACCTCCATCATTCACTTTTCTCTTTGGTTGTTTTGCTTCTTTGCTCTGCTCGCCACCCCTCATGGCTGGCAATGTACTCGATGACAGCAGAGACAGTCATCTTTTTCCCATTGAATTGAGTATGAGCCTTAACATAGTGTCCTGTTAGATACTTCGTGTTGGGCGTATTTTCGTGATAAAGGGTCTTGTACTTTTCATGATAATCAAAGCACCAGTCTGCCAAAGGGGTTGTGATGATTACTGACTGGTACAGAAATCGACAGGTGAACCCATGCCTCGCACATTGGTCGGATATACTCTTTTTCAGGTCTTCTTCCTCCTGGCGACGCCTTAGTTCAGCCTGTGTCTTCCTCGTCAGGACTCTTGTATGGTTTTGATCACTATCGCAAACCTTGCAATGTGCGACAAACACTTCGCCATATTCGGGATAAGGTTCTTCTTTGAATTGGCGTGTTTTTTTGAGACCGCAATTCAAACACTCGCACACGAACTGTCGCATATAGAATCTACTCCCAGATTGTTTAGTATACGGTCAGAGGGAAATAGAATGATCTAATAGGCTCCTACCTACACGCGAGGCTGTCTGCCCAAACTGACAGTTCCTCCTTCTTTGCGGTTGACTTCCACACCTTGCCTTCGAGTAATGTGGCACCGGTGCAGCTAGGCTTTAACGCCTCATTCGTCTTACCCATACCGCTTCCACCAGAGGTAGCAAAGGGGATGATTGTTTTGCCAGTCAGATCATAGCTTTCCAGAAAAGCATTGACGATGGTGGGCGCAATGTACCACCAAATTGGAAACTCTACGAAGATGGTATCATACTCATCCATATTGTCACGCTTTTTCGCGATTGCAGGACGAGAGGTGGGGTCACTCATCTCAAGGCTACTTCTAGACTTTTTGTTTGTCCAATCAAGATCAGCACTTGTATAGATGACTTCCGGTCTAATCTCAAAAAGATCAGCGCCGATGGAATCGGCCAGATTTTCGGCGACCTTAGCGGCAATGCCACTGGCCGAGAAATAGGCCACAAGTTTTTTGCTCACAATGATCGCTCCTCAATTTGTGTTTGTTTTTTTATCATAGCACAAAGACTCGGAGATAACAATGTGTGGCCTGTGTTATTACTCATCTTCAACATGGAACGAATTTCATCCCCTATGTAGAATCGCCCTCACATGGAGCGGGCCACCCGAGCCTGAGTGTCGAGGTTTTCAATCAAGGTAAGAACATGAGCAATAGATTGCCGCCGTGCTTTCTTTGCGGCCCTCTTCTGCTCCTTGCGATAGCGCTTCGTTCCTTTCATGGGCGGAGGGCTATTTTTCTTTGACTGAACAGGATAGAGGGGGTGCATATTACGGTAGAGGTCATGGTCGCTGATGTACTCAAGGTAGCCGGAAATCGTGTTCTGGCTAACCCGCTGAAGGTGATATCCAGGCACAGGGCCTGTCTTCTTGTCGCCGAGGGTGTTTTTATGATAAAGCACGACCTCATTGCCTTTGCCAGAGGGGATGATCCGCCAGTCGCTGATTGGTGTTGAAATGCCAATAAACCGATCTTTGAAAAACACAGAGGCGGCATGGCTCTGGCAGTATCCCTGCAACACATCGCTCTCCTTACGGTAGAGCTTGGCGATAGGGCTGCAATGTCGGCAAAGGCGGTAACCTGCTGCATACGCATCTTCGAGGTTCTCGAAGGAACCGACATCCTCAACGCTGACATTCTGGATATGTTGGCAAGTACTTTGATGGACGATTTTGCTTCTACTTCTTTTGCTATAGTAATACATGGAATAACACCTCTTTTCTTTCTGATGGCGTTATTCTACCGAAGGAGGTGTCCCATATAACGGACTATATCATCACTCTTGGCACTCGTTAACGATAAAATCGTACAGTGCTTCAGGTTCTGTCAGATTCCACTCCTCTGTGTTATCGGAAGACCAGACTTTATAGTCTGGTTCTCCCTCATACAGCCACCAACTGATGTAGTCGTATTTGTCGTTCACCGCTTCTTTGAGGACGAGCATTGCGGCATCGTAAAACTTGTTGTTCACGCCAAACACATAGTGTCCATCCCCGACAAGGTCAAGTGCTTTCGCAAACTGATGATTGATTTCCTGCTGCTCCTGGATGAGTTGGAGCGCCTTCACGAAGGTTTCTTTCGTTATCATTTCTCTCCAAGTTCCTCCTTGGCTTTCATAAGCCATGCGATGGCTTCCTCCTGTGTCTCAGGATCAACCAGCCATTCGAGGAAGCGCACGATCAACCGCTCTACAGTCCATCCCAGAGGCGTAATGATTTCCTTGATCTGAGCCAAGAGTACTTCATCTACCGCAACTTCAATTGTCTCGTACTCGAGTTCAAACCACTTGTAGGGGCAGAAGACACAGGAGTCTTTTCCCTCCTCCGTAACAACAAAGCCAACATTCTCCTTGTCCATGCGGTCAAACAGTTCATCAAGCCGCTTGGGAAGTTCTTCTGCCGGAACCCGCTCCATTTCAGAGAGCGGATGATATTCTCTCAATTTCATTGGTCGGCCTCCATAGTACACAGTTCAGGGTTCCAACCTGCTTTGTGACGGTAGTTGTTCTCCTGCATTTCCTCAAAGGTAACAGGTGCAAAACCGTTGACATCCGCACCGGCATTCAGCATCAGATCGTTCTCCCGAATGAGCGGCCAGTAGTCGGCATCGGTGTTGCCGTGGATGTGACCGAACACCATGTAGCATCTGGTCATGTGCGGCCAGGACATCATGGGGTAATGGCAGAGCGTCATTTGCCGCTTGCCGTCACTAATGAAGTGCAGGTTATTCACGCTCTCGAAGAAGTCTTCGAGGTTGCACTTCTTGACCCAGTCCCTGTCGTGGTTTCCGATGATGAGGTGCTTTTTGCCCTTGAGCTGCTTCAGGTACTCTTCGGCAGGCTTCTCGTTTCGGAACAACAGGTCGCCAAGAATATAGACGGTATCGCCGTTGGTAACCTTGGCATTCCAGTTTCGGATTAGTGTTTCGTCCATCTCCTCGATGGTGGCAAACGGCCTGTTGCATAGGCGGATAATATTGCGGTGACCGAGGTGCAGGTCACTGGTGAAGTAATTCATGGTGTTTCACCACTCTTTCTTATAAGCTGAGTTTTTCTGCGGCGGCTCGGAGTGATAGGAGTTGGTTGTGCAGCGCGGCACTGTGCGCCGGGGTCGATTCGTTGGCGACACGGCAGTAGATGCAGCATTTACTCATGTGCATTCTCCTTTAGTTTCACAGGTTTGATCGGTTGCCACTCAATCAGGGCAATCTCGGCATCCGGGTTCTCATGATTCAGATGTCTGAAGGAGTCAACATCCTCGCCGGGGAATCTGCTGTGGCAGTAGAACGGCATCACTTCATTCGGTACAATACCCACTCGCTCCAGGCCGAGCAAGCGCTTCTTTATAAACTCTGCACCATAGATGATCACCGGCAGGCCTGCATGCTTGAGGGCCAGATAGAACTTGATTGCCTCCACACAGCGTCCATAGGATTTTGCGGCAAGGGCAAGGTGATAGCAGCCCTCGGCCACTCGGCCCAACCCCACATAGAGGGATACATGTGTGGAGTTACCACCTCTGCAAACCTCCCAAGGATGACCGCCCTTTTCCCGATTCTCCAGCCAATCTGCAAAAGCCTCGGCTGAGTCGGGGTCGATCTTCTTCAGACCATCATCTCTTCCGTCGGCATGCCTGTAGTACTGCGCTTTGGGTGCAAAGGCCTGACCATCGTAATTGTTGGCAGCATAGCCCAAGGCGCAAAACCGATAGAAGTCATTTGCTGTCATCTCTTTCAGCTCAGGCAAACCGGTGCAGTCTTCAGTTCCGGTGGCAAGGAACTCATCCACATCTTCTTGGGTCAGGGCTTCGAAGAAGGATTCTTTTTCCTCGGGATACAGCTTCCAAAGGCCTGCGCGAGTGATTACACCTGTCCGGTGTTTGTAAGGCAGCAGACGAGCCACACTCTCGTTATATGTGCCATTCCGTACAGCTTCGATGGTCAACTTCACAGCATCGACCAGCCATTCGGTGAATTCGGAAATGTCATGTGTATAGCCAGACTCCAGTCGCTTGTCCATCTCGAGTACCTGCTTGTTGCTCAGAAAGACACAGCGATATTTGATGTCAGTATGCTCAACGGCAACGAAGCGATACCACTCGACTTCGTCAGGAAACTCAGACTTCCAATAGTCTTCGTACTCTTTCTGGTTCTTGACAGTTCCATCTTCGAGGTTTTCTTCATAGGTTCCGTATTGCTTTGCGAAGTCATCAATGGTCCCTCTCCTGGCGCACAACCAAAGCTCTTTAGCTCCATCCTCATCATCTGTTTCCACATCCTGAAGCATCTGAAAAAGCTCGTCAATCAATCGATAGCTTTTCTCATCATAGCCGAAGGCGAAACCGTATCCGCAGTGGCTGTCTCGCCCCAGCCACTCAACATAGTGCCGAACTTGTACGCTCTTCAATTTCTCGCTGATATCAAACGGCAGACTCATCTTCTTTGATTGCCCTCCTCATTCAGATCCTCTTCGGAGTAGAACTCCTTCATGTCATCCAGACGCAGGCATGCAAGCCTCGTCTTGATGACGATGCCCCACACATCAATCTCCTCATATGCCGCTCCGCAGTCAATATCGATTAGATTTCGTCCGTTCCAGATCGTAGCAGGTTTGGCCAGTTGATGCTCCGTGGTGGGCGTATGGCCGAAGATCACGGTGTAGTCATCGGGGCCACGGTCATGGCTGCGGTATCTGTGCCAGACAGCGAACTCTCTTCCGTCCCGATGCTTCATGCTGGAATTGAGATACTCGTCCTCGGGTGCCGCGTGAGTGAGCAGGTATTTCTGGCCATTCACCATGATCTCGATGTTTACAGGTAGCTTATCGAGATACTCTAAGATCTCCTGGCGCACGGATTTGCGGATATGCTTCAGGTACCTGTGTGTGACGTCACCACCATTACGGTACCAGAGGTTCAGTCGTTTCTCTCGGAGATAATCAGCGTAACCGTCCTCCTCATCGGGGATGTTGTATAGCGCGTCGAGCATCATGTACTCATGGTTGCCCAAGAGCATAACAACATTGGGCATGGCTCTGAGCTGCTGGAGTATGCGGATGCCGTCAGGGTTTCGGTCGATTACATCGCCCAAGATATAGAGGGTATCCTCGGGCTGAAGATTGATCTGTTTCATGACAGAGTCGAAGCGGCGCCGGTGGCCGTGGATATCAGACATTACATAGATCATAGGGGTTCACCTCTTTCTGGGTAACACGAACATATACCATATTTCTTTGGGTAAAGCTAGTCTAAATTCAGAAGAATGTGACAATCTCTTCGTTCATCCAGAAGTGGACTTGCTTATCACCATATTCAGGGTCAACTTCATAGTGGATACGGCAGAAGTATTTGCACTCTTCGCAAGTATTCTCCCGCGCTACTTCAAAGGGTTGTCCTGCCTTAGCCAGAGGACAGATATCGCTCAGTTCAATGTTCGTAAGCTTCGATGCAAGACAGGTATGCTCATGGTTGAAGCTGTCGAACTGGCTGGGCTTGTACATGGGGTACGGCCAGCGTAGGTAGTGCCGAAAGATATGGCAAGCGTTCTTCAGGTTGGAGAGTTTGCTTCTCAGGTTATTCATTCTCGTCCTCCTCATCTTTGGTGTCGAACTGCATTCTCCATAAGTAAATGTGTTCGCCAACCATTTGCGGATGCTTGTAGAAGATGTGCCGGCACAGCCGCTTGTAGATTTCGAGGAACCGTAAATCATCACCAAAGTCAAGCAGGCCATCCATGATATGCTCTAATTCCCTCTCATCTGTGATGTGGCCAGCCACAGCGGAGTCGACCAGTGCTGTGTACTGCGCCAACGCCTGGTCTGTAAGTTTATTTAGTGCTTCTACAGTTTCCTTGGCCGCTTCCAAGGCTTCGCTGTAGCGATTGTTATCTGGAACGCCGTCATTTTTTTCAATGTAGGGTTTCATGGCTGTTTCCTCGTCATATTTATTGATTCCATCAACATTTCGTTTTTCACTTTTGCCTCAGATTCCATCATTTCTTCTGCAAGAGAAGATGCCGGGCCTCAATGGTAATCATTGAAAGTTGTGTGCATTTCTTGATTCTGCCATCGGGTACTTCGTCTATGATCATCCAAAGCGAAATTTCAGCCTTGGCGAAGTTGATATGCTCCATGGCTTCCTCTATTCTATAGCATTTTCCGCTCTCGAAAAGGTTATTTAAGAGCTTCCGGAAATCCTGCAATCGCGTTCTATCCATAGCCTTCACAGCCTCCTCTCTGACATTAATATCTGCTTCGTTTACATCTCTACGAGCATCTGTTAATTCAGCCATCTCCAAATATATCGTTGCAGAATTCGCTGAAGTCAGGGTTTGGGGCGGCTCTGAAGGCTTCCCAGTCCGCTTGCGCTTCTGCGAGTGTTTTGAAATTCTTTTCTGGTTCGGCCAATCGATTCCACATCAGCGGCAGATCGTCGACCTCCAGCATTTCAGGGAACCCCCACAGCATACCGCCTGCCGGTGTTTGCTCGTTTGGATCTGTGCCATACTTGAGACTGTAGAACTTGGCCATGAAGCATCGGTAGTATCGGTCTTTACATCGTAGCCAGAGGTGTTCGGATTCCACCTTTTCACAACTCATGAAGTACGGCCACTGCCAGGTGTTGAGATGCTCCCAAGCCAGTTTTTCGGCGGTATAGCTCTCTCGGTAGAGCAGGGTCACCTTATCGAGGAAGCGAACCTCCTGATAAGCAACATTGTGGGTGATGTTGTGCTGCCCCGATTGGTATGCGCGGAAGGTTTTGGTGAGTGAAGAGAATCGCTCAGCAAAGCACTTCTCAACCTCGATGGCCTTTATCCACCCTTCCAAGTCCGACATAGTCCCGAAGTAGGCTTTATCGAAACTGGTGAAGGATGCTGCGGAGTAGTCATCCAGCAGGATTCGATAGTATTGTTGGTCACTCATTATCATTCCTCTGCAATTTCGAAGTCGTGGAACAGGAAGTGGAGTTTGTCGACCCGTTTGCTGATGTGCCAGTGGCCACAGTACCAGCGCTCGTAGTAGAGGCGGCTCTCAATGTTGTCCAGCCACTTTTCGGTAGAGTCATCTACACTGTCCTGATTGATCATGGGCAGGAAGGCCTCACGGGGGATATACTTGTATGGACAAGTATGAGACAGCACCGTGTCGACTACAAAACCACACTCTTCCATCTTATGCCAGCAGGCTTCCTTGATCTCATCGGAAGGTTGTTCGTCCGGCCACCAATTGAAGCCTCTCATCAGCCGATAATACTTGTCCACACTGTAGGCACCACCCAACACAAGGTGCGCTCTGCCACCCAGCGTGAAGACCTCACCGTCCCTGGCGAAGAGCAGCTTGGGATAGGCCTCTTCATCTGGATACTGCCGGCGAAAGATTTTCTTTAGGCGCCTCTTTCATGACCACGATGTGGAAAGAATTTGAAGCCCACCAGAGACGAGCAAATGCGATTTGTCGCGCAGAGCAAGATTACAAAGGACACCCTCTCATCGATTTTCTCTGTGATGATTTATTGGACAATCCGTAGGAAGACTCAGTACAGTGTCCACCAGTAATCAAACAGGCGGCGGTACTCATTGCCCTTCCTCACAAGGTCGGTGCAGCGGCGAGTTTTCTTTGACGTCAGCCGCTTCATCCATCGCTGACAATGGCTGTGCTTCGGATATTTGATGTACTTGCCAGAGTGCAGGAGCGTAGTGCTATCAAAGCCGCAGTCCACATACCCGGCGTGAGGAATATAGTATCTCTGGATGATCCGCAAGAGTCGGTCATCCTTCTTCACTCGGTTCTCTCGGGCATACGGTCTACGGCTTTGCTTCTGCTGGGTGGGATTCTCACTCAGCAAATTGGTGATCTTCTCGTTTAATTCGATTTCTGTCATAAGCTTTACCATTCGGTACGATGCGCGTAACAGGCGAGATGCCATTCCAGGAGCCTCGCTGTTTTGCGTTGTACTCCTTTCTTTGCTTTTTGCTCTGCTTATGCAGAGGGACGAGCTTCCTCATGTTGTAATTCACCTCCTGACTTCCAGGCTGCCGCTATCTTGTTTTTGAGTCCTTCGCAGAACTGAATATAATCTGTATGACCACGCAGGAGCATCTTTCGAGGTAGTTCATTCATGGCGCTTTCGAAGGCTCCTGTATCACGCTTTCTGCACTTACAGAAAATTACGCAATAGGGTCCGTCCGGGCAAATGTACTCCTGACCGAACCACACGCGGACTTCATTCTTGACAAAGAGTTGGTCTGCCAGATAGTCTGTCGTGTCAATGATTGTGTAATAGGAATACAACAGAGAAAACTTTCGGATCGTCCAGTAGTTAAGATTCCGTTCCTTTTCCATTTGAATGCACCTCGAAAATATAACATTTAGATTACATCGGGCCGAAAAGTCTTGCTTTTCAAAATCAAATAGATTATTCTTAAATACTTCCCACTGGGAAATCTTGAATGGAGGCGATTGCCATGATGAAGAAGCCTTTTCCGGTCATTGACCCTGTAGCCACCGGCGCAAACATCGTGCGTCTGCGTGAGGATCGGGGACTCACTGTCCGAGATCTGCAAACCTACTTTGGCTTTGAAGAGCCTCGTGCCATCTACAAGTGGCAGACTGGCCAAAGCCTTCCGACCGTCGACAACCTGTACGCTCTCGGTGCCTTGCTCGATGTAACTATGGATGAGATCCTGGTGCAAACGAGGCCAAAATTGAATATCTTAGTGAATGAGCAGCAGGCCAAAGCAGCCTGCTGCTCTCCGCGTTTTTGGGGTAGATTGACACAGCTATTGGGGGTGCGACGGAAGTCTAAGATCATTTGAACCATTTGTTGTGCGGGCTGTGAGTGTTAGGGTTCTGCAAGCAGAACGGCAGCATTCAGTTTCCAGCACGATCATTATGCCTGTTATAGCAATAGGATAACCAATCCTATTTTCGCCCGATTAGAGGCGAAATCCTCTTTCGATGGAGATGTAAGTTTGTGCTGAACGGAATATCGAGTTAGCGAGGATCGAAAGACTGCAGTGCGGTGATCGCTGCTTGATACGGAGCTTGACCTCTTCGGTCTCAAGAGGGTTTTATCCTCTCAATATCCGTATATGGAGCAGTTAAAGACTGCGTGTCTTAAGTATTTATAATCCAAGACTTTCATCTTGCTTAAAGTGTGCAGCACTATAGTTCGTCTGCACCTGAACCGGTCGCCACTCCCTCTTATTCCGTCGCCCCCTCAATAGCTGTGTTCCCCTTTAAGACAGCAAATCAGGCGGTGGCCTGTTTCACTGCGAAGGCCTCGAAGACATCCGAGAAGGTGTCGTTCACATCGAAGGGGGCTTCATAGGCCACCTGGGTATTGACCACTGCCGCATCGATCTGGCCGGAGATCTCGTCGGACTTCTTGCTCAGGTCAGCACACATCTTGCGCACCTTGTTGCGGTCGAAGTTGATGGTGACCACCTTCTTCACGTCGCAGCGGTAGGAGACCTGATTACCTTCGTTGTTGAAGCGAAAGCCGGTGCCACCGTTAGGGATCAGCGTTTCGGAGTTACGCACCTCGGTCATGCGGCGGAACAGACCGGCCAGTTCCTGACGTGTGCTGTTGAGTCCAATCTCGCCGTCGAGACCAGCCTGCAGGTCGAGAGTGGCCTTTGCCTGGTAGATGGCGGCGCCCAGTTTCTCTTTCTCCGTCATCAGATAGAGCAGGAACTCAGCCACGCAGGTGATTTGTTCGCTGTATTCGGAGGTGGGCTGGTCGACAGTGACTTCATCCTCGGCCTCGGGCATCACCTTCTTGCGCAAATAGGTGTTCTCGACCTTAGTGATGTTCCGAGAGGAGCTCAGAATGTCCTGCGCAGTACCCATCAGGGTCTGTAGCTTGTTCTGGAACCGGAATGCGTCTTTCATGTTCATATAGCAATCAACTCCTTCGTTTGTTGTTTCACTGACTTCATAATAATGTGGATTTACGCGTTTGTCATTGAACTGCTGGTTCAATCTGCTTGTTTATACTTCTGGGGCTCAGCGACACATTGGTAGAGGATGGCTCCGCACTGTCGGCAGAGGAGATAGTGAAGGCGATTTCCTGACAGGCCACGCTTGCGGAAGGTGACTAGTGCCTCGCCATGCTGCCAGCCCTCACCAATGTCACGAGAACCGCAATACTGGCATTGCGTAACAGGAAGTTTGTTCTCCATGTTGTAGCTCCTTTCTCGGATCATTTCAAGGATTCTTCGATTTCATAGCCACCGCCGAAGATGATGGTGAGTTTACCGTCCGAGTGTACTTTAATGCACTCGATCATCTGCCGGACGATGGAGTCATCATATTGATCGCTATTCTGTTCCCTCTGCTCGATCACCTTCTGGATCTGCTCGAGACGCTCTTGCCGGGACATATCATTGGCTAAGCTGTCCTGGATGGCGGCGATACGGCGGTTAAGCTGCTCAATCTGTTCGGAGATGTCTTTAAATTCATCCTCGTTGCTTTCCATATCACCGCCGCTCTGGATTGTCTCGTTGACCAGAGTCATCATGCGCTTGTTAAGCGTCTCGACTCGTCTGGTGAGCAGGTCAATCTCATCTGAGCCGCCGTTGATGCCGATGGCATCGCCAATGGTGGCTTTCATCAGTGTCAGGTATGTGGACTCGTTCTCTGCATTGAATCGTTTTAGGGCTCGCACAATGGCGGCGTGGAGGTCGTTTTCTTGAACCGTGATGGAGTTAAGACAGTATTTCTTGCCGTAATCCAGTCGATTGATGCACCGCCACACGATACGGCACTAGCCGTGGGATGTCCATGTACAACGACGGTAGCCTCGCTGGGTAAAGACGCCGCCTTCGGATTCCCTGGCTTCCCGCCCGATTTTGGCAAAGTCCAGATGTTCATAGATTTTGTCAGGAAGGGTTTCATATTCTGGCATAAAGCCGTTGCCAGCGTAAAAGCGGCCAAACTGTTCGTCATCGAATACATCGCTGACCACATGGCAACTCTCTGTGCTGTGCGCAAAGTTGATGAGTTCTTTCACGCCAAAGGGTTCCGGTTTTTGCTCGGCCATCTTCACTAATCCCTCGAAGGCAATGGAATCAACACGGTCGAAGACCGCGAGTTTCTGCGCCAAGGCATTCAGTTCCTCCAACATCGTGTATTCGTCGAAGTGAGGTTCCAGATATCCGAAGGAGCCATAGTTCAGGATTTCCTGATATACGATCTCTTTTGTGCTCTTGATGCCGATCTCGTCTAAGGCATTCAAAAGCCGGTAAGGAGAGGCAGGGAGATCGATTTCAGCATACCGGCCATCGGGCGCTCTATTTGAGCCGATGCATGCTCTCATTACACTACGCAAGGGTCATCCCTCCTTGCTGAGGAACATCCTGCTCATATGCTGCAGGATTGGCGCCTGGTACATTCCAGCCAGCCATACTGCCGACCTCCATGGCCTGCCGCTGTGCCGAAGTTACTCCCAGCTTCTCGTTGAGTTCATCGGCCATGTCCTCGTTTCTGGCTTTGTCTGCGGTGTTCCAGTCGGACGGGTAGTAGCCGCTCTCGCCTCGTTTGATGCAGATGAGGTCACCGGTGCTTTTCAAAGTAGAGAAGCACATATCGGGAAGACCCTCGGCGAGTTTTGGGGAGAAGCACTCTTCTTCAGTCTGAATACTCCAGTCACCGAAATTCCAGAGATGGACATACAGTTCTCCGTCATCCACCTGAATCTCCCGCTGTTCAAAGCCTTCACCCCAACCGTCCGAGGCCTGGCCAGAGATGTAGTCCTTTAGGGTATCCAGTTCTTCGGGTGTAAGTTCACCGACCACTTTGCACTCGGCAACGCCCCAGAGTTGGCCTTCTCGCTCCTCTGCGGTAAATACGACGGATTTAACCTTGCGGTCGACACTGTCCTCTCGACCATACCAGCGCATGATGCCTCGCTCGGCTTCCTCCGACATACGGTTTTTGATGAGAGCGATCAGGATGGAGTCCTCATATTCCATGAGCGCTCGGCCAGTCAGCATTTCAGGCTCCTCGCTGGTGTCGCTCCAGTCATCCTTAGTGTAGAGGTCAGCGTGCAAAGGCATGTACAGCTTCATCATCGTCGGCTCGGGCAGGATGAGACTGAAGCTGTCCTCGCCAGGAATCAGAGATAGGGTTCGTCCATTATCCCATTTCATTAAGAACTGACCAGCATCATCAATGCGCTGAAGCGTTCCCATCGTGCCAGGTTCTACGGGTGCGTAAGGGTCTTCCATACTGTTGAGTCTGATGCGGCTACCGACAGGATACTGCTCCCGCAGAAACGCCAGCCACTCTCTCGTGATTTGTTTCATTTCCATTCCTCGTTTCTTTGTTGTTTCATTGGGCGGTTGGTAAGTGAACACTATACCCGCCCTTGCCACATAAAGCCAGGACAACCTTTTGGCTCAGTATCAACCTCTATCATTTGGCATATACTAAACATAAGCGAATACTGCAAAACGGCAAATTTCTTATTTTTTGCCGATTTGCAGTTGACAACTTAGGCGCTGATGAGTATGATATAACTGCAATACGGCAAATTCGGATTCTTTTTGCCGATTTGCAGTTCTCGCTGAAAGGAGTGCTACATCATGGCAGAGTTTTTAACTGCGCTTTCAAACGCAGGCAATTTTACGCGGGACGATTTTGCCCTTGTCTACAGGGCAAAGAATAAGGACGCCACAGAGTCTTCCTGTCGCTTTGTTCTGCAAAAGCTCTTGGACAGCGGTTCCATTGCCCGAGTTGGAAGGAACAATTATTGCGTGAATGATAAGACCTCGAGAAAGTACACCCACGAGTATTCTGACCTTGCAACTTCGGTCGCCGGTAAGATCCGAGAGACCTATCCGGAACTGGACTTCCGCATTTTTGAACTTGTCCAGCTCAACGAGTTTGTGAATCACCAGATTGCACATAATGCCGTGTTCATCTTTGTAGAAGGCGACCTCGGAGAGTATGTCTTTGACACTCTGAAAGAAGAGTATGCCGGACACATCCTGCTCAATCCCAATGCGGATATGTACCACCAGTATTGGGCGGACGATATGCTCGTTATCAAGAAACTGATCACGGAGGCACCAAAAGGCACCGACGAGTTCTGGCATACTGACTTGGAAAAGATGCTCGTAGACATTGTTTCGGATAAACTGCTTCGCTCCTGTGTGAACCAGGGCGAATACAAGACAATTTTCACGCAGGCTTTCAAAGATTTCTATATTGATGAAAGCCAACTCTTCCGCTATGCGCGGAGAAGGAACGCTAAGGCCAAGGTGCTTGAGCAGATAGACAAATCACTGTTAAGAACGGAGTAAGGCCATGTTGAAGAAAGAGAATTTTACCGAAGAGCACATTCGCGATCTGCAAAGTGCCAGCCATCGGGACCCTTTGCTTCTGGAGCGTTCCGTGTACGCCTTTGGCCTGTTGGAGGCCATCACGAGAGTCGGCATGCCGTTCATCTTTAAGGGCGGCACCTGTCTGATGCTGCTGTTGGAGCGTCCCATGCGTTTGTCCACCGACATCGACATCATCGTTGCGCCGGGTACCGACCTGAATACTTTTATCGAGGAGGCCGGCAAGATATTCCCCTTTGTGAGTGTTGAGGAACAGGTCAGAAAGGGCAAAAACAACATAGAGAAGCGGCACTTCAAGTTCGTCTACGAGTCGCCGGTCATGGAGCGTAGCATCTATATCCTTTTGGATGTGCTGTTCGAGGATGCGAAGTACAAGCGGCTCATCGCCAAACCCATCAAAAACGAGCTGATTCTCACTGATGGAGAGGATCTGACGGTGCAGATCCCCAGCGTGGAATCTATCCTGGGTGACAAGCTGACAGCGTTTGCACCGCACACCACCGGCATTCTCTTGAACAGCAACAAGGATATGGAGATCATCAAGCAGCTTTACGATGTGATGACTCTGATCGAAGTGGCAGAGGATTTTACCGAGGTGCGGGAAACCTACTACAGCCTCGTGCAGGACGAGATCGCATATCGTGGTCTTGACATCGGCCCCGGGGATGCGCTCAGAGATACATACAACGCTGCGGTGAGTATTGCCTCCCGCGGCAAGGTCAGCAAAGAGGATTATGTCTCTTATCTGCAAGGCCTCCGTGATGTGCGCAGCCATATCTACGTAGAGAACTTCTCCGCAGAAGAGGCGTCCAAGCGGGTTCCGGTCGTTATGTACCTGGTCGCCTGTCTGCTCAAAAATGTTCCTTTTGAAAAGGACATTGACTCCGCCGCTTACTTGGGAGCAGGCTTCATCTCAGATGAACTGAAAGCCTTGAAGAGTCTGCGGAAGGTCGCTCCGGCCGGCTATGCCTGCGCCGTGAAAGCGGACAGGCTGTTAAACGAATAAAGCGCAGTTAAAAGCCAAGGCCAACCACGGCCTTGGCTTTTCGTCTGCAATGGTGCAATTAAGGTCAGGAATTTATGCCGAAATGGTGCAATTAACTCTACCGCACATCATCATAGGTCGATCACAGGCGTAGATCCGTGTCGAGGGCGAAGTCACCATTATCTGGCCAGTCCATATTGTTTTCATGCTCGGTGAAAAATGAGCCATACTGAACGGTATCGTTGTCCAAGTCCTCCTTGACATCTCGAAAACCGAGTTCAGCCTCACCGGTCGGGAAATATATCCACCTGCCTTCAAAAGTGAATATGTAGGTGAACTCAATGCCGATTTCGCCTGGATCATTAAGCTCGTCCAAAGTCTTATGCACGGCTTCGCAGTCGGACCAGCCCTCATCACGGTTATAAGCAATCGTCACATTGGGCTGTGGGGTGCTGTGATTGTGAGGCAGATCTGGGTTGGGCTCAAGCTTCGACCGTAGGAAGTAGAGGTCGCCCAGTTGTATAAGGGATTCTACCTTTTCTTGCTTGTCGTAGTGTTCAGCCAGTATTGCACCGTTATCGTCGGGATAGCCATTGTAGTGGCAGAATATCGTGAGATACTCGTCCTCTTCGATCTGCAAGGCTATGTAGCTTCTTGTTCCCATAGGTTCTCCTTTACATTGATAGTTCCTGGCCCTGGGTAGGCTCTTGAGCCTGGGTTATATCCTTCAAGTACTTGGGGTCCAGCACGACCTCCGATTCATCACGGCCATTAAACAGTGCAAAGATATGTTCTTTATCGATCTGCGCTTTATACACTGTGCCGTCCTCATCAAAGCGACGGGCAAACCAGTCGGCAGTCTCATAGTCCAATGTCCACGACAAAGCCAGAAGGTTGTCGCTGTTGATGGTAGTCACGCCGCGGTATACTGTGACCGTATCATCCAGTTCTGCAAGCTGGGCTTGTTCCGCTTCGTCCATCAGAGCTGCGGGGCCGGAATGTCTGAACATCTCTGTGAGCTGTGTGTGGCCTCCTTCTGAACATTGGCAGGCAGAGAGGAAAGGAAACTGCGCAGTGCCTCAGAAGAGGTGGGCGCATCTGCCCGATGCTCGCTGGTGCAGCAATCGTCGCAGATCTTCTCTCTGCGGATGATGACCTCATCACTCTCGGCTCGAAAGCTGAGGAGATCATTGGGGCGGAAGCCCAGAAATACACGAAACGCATAAGGAATCGTAGTGTTGCCGCGCTTGCCGAGAATGCGATAAATCTTAGCCATAAATGGTCCTCACTCCAAAATAGTTTTGGCAAGGCAGATTCCGTGTTCCTGGCAGAACAGCGGACAGCCATTGCAGGGGGGGTCATTGAATTCACCGTCGAGTTCGTCCTCGTCGAGGACTCGGATCACGATTTCATCCTCGTCGGGGTCGTAAAAGGCTTCAATGATCGAGTCCCCATCCAAGCCGAGAAGCTCGGCGACGGCGGGATCGATCTTCAGGGTAAACTCAAACATGGTTTTAGTCCTCCGTATAGTTTGTTTTGAAGTCGAACAGGGTCATCTGACTCTTCTGTTCGTCCAGATACAGGTGGTTGGCTGCGGCTTGCTTTTCCAGGTCGTAGTTTGCGATCAGCAGTTCTTCATACAGCGCACCAGCCTCCTTGCTCTGCTTCATAGAGTGAAGTCGAGTTTGGACAAAGGTGTCAAACCCATGCTTTTCAGCAAGTCCACGGATATATGGGCCGTTGTTATAGGTGATGAGGAACTTCACTTCCCCATGGTGCTGTTGATTGACCTCGCTCATAAAGCTGAAGAGGATGTCATGCTGCTCTATGTCGAAGTTGGCTTTCGAGTACATGTCTTCGGTCCCTTTGTAGGGCGGGTCAAGCAGAATGAAGCTCCCTGGGCAAGCTGCGTAGGTAATTACATCCTTGTAGTCACGATGCAGAATGATTGCATCTCGAATGCGGTTGTAGGCGCTCATCAAACGAGGCAGTCTTTGCGACATATCCCTCCTGGCGATTCCGAAGGTTTGGCCGGTGGAGGAAAAGCTGTAGACCTGATTCTCGAGGAAGGCAGCCGCATTCTGGATGTCTTCCCAGCTGGCGTCATAGAAGATTTGGGATGTCTCAATGACATCGTCAAGGATGTTGGGGACGCCCTTGAGCCTATCCTTGTTTTGCTTGAACGCAAGTTCACCGTTAATGGAGAGGTACAACCGGCCTAACAGATAAGCCAGCTTCTCGTTATTCTGGATCACACGGAACAGGTTCACGAGATCGCCATTGTAGTCGTTGAGGATTTCTTTCTCTGCTCTTGGCTTACGGAAGAATACCTCGGCGCTGCCCATGCAAGGATCAATGTAGACTGTGTGCTTCGGCATCACTGACAAAATGGTATTGACGATGCAACTTTTATTTCCTGTGTAGGGCAGGGGACTGGTTGATGCCGACAAAGTTAAGACCTCCTTCGAGGTCGTAGGTGTATGGACAGGCCAGACGCAAAAAGAAAGGTCGGTTTCTATGTATGGCTCAATCCATACACACAAAACGACCTTCATCATATTTCTGCTATTCAGTTGTGGGGTCCATCTCTGGCCCAATACCAAACTCGGTATCTGTTCATAGGCTCCTCCTTTTCTTGATTTATCTAAAGTGGACAGTATCATTTTGTATGCGTGTCCACTTTATTAACAAAAAATTCATAATTTAGGGCGAAAAAATGGGCCGACTTCTCGAATGTTCTTCGAAAAATCGGCCCAAAACGGCGGGGGCTTCGGTTCAAATCCTGTCTAACTCCTCGATATTCACTTCGGTATCTTTTTATCCCAACCTCAAATTTGGGTACGAAAAAACCTTAGAACCGTTGCGGTTCTAAGGTTTCCTCGGTGCGTATCTAAATTGGTCGCACATCATGTGATGCGTGACCAATTTAGATACATGCTGAAAATAGGAAAAATCGAGAGCTAAAGCGGCTTTGCGCTGTTTCAGCCATATTTTTTGCTTACAATTTCCCGTGGTAGGGAAAAGTCGAGGGATTTTTAAGAGTGACCAAAATAGATACAGCCTTATATTCCCCCTCTTCTTCTATTCTTCAAGAGCCAGCGAGAAGGCCGGTCTCATATATTCCTGTGCGCTCCGGCTCAATCCACATTCTGTTGCAAGGCGGTTCCAGTTTTCTCGGACGGTTTTCAGGACATCCGCCGCCATAGCAGCTGCGTCCTTGGTGCTGATCTCACAATACGGTGCGATCTCCAGCGCAAGGTCGAGGGAGATCGTCGCATCGTCCTCGTTTACGCAGAGGGACAGCTCGTCACCCTCCGGGACGGGGTTTACATCGTACAAGGGTGAGAGATGCCAGCCATCCGCCTTGAGGATAAAGCCATGATTCCTCATGTGGTCATCCGTATTGGAAACAGCCATATTGAACACGATCCGCTTCCATAGCTCTGTCAAATCTCTCTTGGGAGCAGCGCCGTTGGCCTTGATAAAGGACACCAGTTCAAGATAACTGGAGCCGTCCGCTGCCGATGCTCCATCCGTTTTTCCAAGCATTGTCATGGCGGACGCGAAATGGATCCGTGCAGCACCATTCCGGTCAAACCTGCGTACAAGGAAGGTGCTTCCGTACTTGGAAAAGTCGATCAACATGGACTCAGGAACATCCAAACCGCAAAGTCTTGCAAGGTCGTGGGTGACCTTTTCCCACGCCCCCACATTGACATCGTCGTGCTTGGACGGAAACTTAGCGATCCACAGATTTCCCTTTGTATCCAGAACGGTGGCCTTCGGACGAGCGCCGCCCAGTGAGGAACCGGGCTTAATGAGCTGATTGATCCATTTCTGCTCGAGACCGGACTCATCGTTCTCGAATTGGCGGGAAGCTTCCTCCAGCGTTCGCAGGCTGGTCCAGGGAGGCGTCGGGGTTTCTGAATCGTCCGAAAGGAACGGCCCGTCTTTGTCCAGCTTGAAGCGGATCGCGCCCATCCGCGTCTCGTCATAGACACCCAGCAGGAAGTCGCTGTCTAAGAGCTTTCGAGGTTTCCGGCCTTCCTGCTCCGCCAGGATTCTTTCTCTGCGCGTCATCAGCAGGCGACCCCAGCGGTCGGGGGAAGAGTCAGCGAAAAGGCCGAACACATTTTTTGCACCGGTGGGATACTGCCGCCCGGCATACAGTTGAAGATCCGGGTCGAGATACATATAGTTTGCGCTGCTTTTTAACCAGTCAGCATCATACTCGAAGGAATAGCTTTCACGGCCGCGGACATTCTCCACGAAGAGCGTTCCCAGGAAGTTTGGCGTTGTAGATTTGAAGCTCTCATAGACATAAATTATTTTTTGGTTTGACGCCACGGTCAATCACCTCCGTTTCGTGGTGCTCTCTTGCGAGTGGTAAGTTCAAGGTCTTGGAGTTTACGCCCCAGCTCGTCATCCTTTGCAACGAGCAGAAGGTCTTTATCCATATTGTTCAGTGCGTGCAGGACTGCGGCATAGATCCCAATCGCGACAGAGGGGTTTCCCTTTTCAACATTCCACACTGTGGCTCGGCTCACACCGGCTCTTTCCGCGACCAATTCGGCAGACAGATGCCGCCGTAATCTGGCAAGTTTGATCTGTTCTCCCAGCTGTTCTAAAATCGCCTGCGTCTGCGGCAGCACAGCAACACTCTTTCGTCCCATTCTGCACATCACCTCTACATCATCTTTGTGCTTGTTATTATAGACGATACATCTATAATTGTCAATAAATAAAGACATTAAAAGAGGCGCTGCCTGCGATTATCCCATACTTCATTGTGTGCTGTCCATCTTACCGATATACATCTGGACTTACACCCACGCCACGACCTCGGCCAAGCGTGAAGCAGCAAAAACAATGGGCAATATCCTATCCCGTACGGTATAGACCTTTCCGCTATCCGCTCCCGTTGGGGTCAGCGTTTGGGTCAGAAAAAACGGCAAGCAAGTTAGTGGACGTAAAAGTGTGGAAAAAGTCCTGAAATCTACTGATTTCAGGACTTTTCTGGTTGCATAGACAGGACTCGAACCTGCGACCGCTGGTTGTTGGTAAGGATGGATGATGTTATTCCCCGATTTCCGTTAGTCTCCCGTTGATTTGCTTAAAAGTGTTTACCGCAACATCAAAGTCCTGTTTTTCGTCTGTATAGAGCAGCGTGGTGTGCAGAGTCTCGTAGGTTATTCGGATATCAGCGTCAAAATATTTCTGCCACCCATCAAAGTCATAAGCGCCGGTGGGATCATATTCGGCAGAAATATTGCGTTTTCCGATATAGTAAGAATCCGTATCCTTCGTCAACCGCACCAACCGTTTAAGTTCGTCTGTTTCGGCCAGGAATGCCTGGATCTCCGGCATCTGGTACAGACGGGTCACATCATAGATATGACGCACCTTACGGTTCAATGTGCCGCAGATGGCGTGGCGCTTTACGGACATGATTTTGTCGATGAAGGTTCGCTCAATATTCAGCGTGTTGATTTCCACAGTTTCCAGTTCAAACCGTTCGATATCATCGGTAAACCCACGGCTTTCCAGAAACTCCTGAATGCAGGTTTTCACCGGCATTTTCTGATACGGGTCTGGACGGACAGTACTTCCAATTTCAAGCTTCACACGGTTTTCAGGATTACCGAACCAAACATACATACTCTTGCTGCGGTTGGAGCGTTCCTCCACGATCTTCTCCGTTTGTGCGCCAGCCGCCATGATCGTTTCGATTTTCTTGATCGTTTTGTCGCAGGCTTTATCCGACAGTTCCATTCCCAGGAAGGTAAGGTCGATGTCCTCGGAAAAACGGTCAATGGAACCTGGGTAGCACTTGCTGAGAGAGGTGCCGCCCTTAAAAACGCACTGGTCTGCATAAGGACTGTCGGCCAGCGATTTCAGCATCATGACGATATAATAGTCGCGCTCGACGGCAGACTCGGAAATATGTGTTTCATTGGCAACAACGGTGATCAATTCACGAAATTCTTCAGGATGCGTATGCAGTTTCATAAATCTCCTCCATAGTGGGATGCTTATATTCGGATAGGGTGGAGAGGTATTTATTCAGGTTGTTCTCCACACCATAATGATTCAAAATATTCCGCAGGAAAGAAATCGTTTTTTTCTGGTACCGCATTTTCTGGAGAACTTGTTCAAAAACTTTGCCATCGTATTCTTGCGCAAACTTTTCGCAGAACGTAATGAATTGATGATAGTTCAAGTCCTGAATTTCACCGAAATTTTGCAGCACTTCAAGCATATGGATCATACCCTTCACTTCCGGTGTATACACCAAATTGCAGAACTGCAGAAGAACATTACTGATGTTCTTGGTGCGTTGCTCGATCTCGGAAGAGAAAACCTCAACAGTTTTAGCAACCTGCGTGGTGAGTTTCAAACTGTTATACAAGGAATATCCGACAACAGTACCTTTGTCCGGTTCTGTGAAGGCCGCAACGATCTCCTTTTGGGACGGCGGAACAATACCATATTTACTTGTTTTAGGCCGATAATACGTTCCCTTTGCTATTCTGCAAAGTGAACCTGCTTTGCACATCCGACCAAGCGTCTGATAATACGCCTCCTCGCTGACCGCTTCGCTAAGTTGCTCGGTATATAGCTTACTGGCAAAGATCAATTCACTTTCCGGGAACTGCTCCATTGTCTGCGTGATGATTTGCGCGCCGGTCACTCGCTCCACCTCCTGTCCCGATGATGTTTATATCTTATGCCGCAGCACGCGCAATGTCAAGTAAATTTCGTTTTTACTTGACAATATTGTTTGCGGTTTTTCCGAGACTTATTCATAAAAATTTCAAGATGCCCGGAATGAGTTGCCTCGCTCCGGGCATTGCTGCTTTATTTCTCTGCGGTTGTTTCAGGCAGTGCCATCGCCTGAGCTTGCCGCTCCCGATCCTCAGCAGCGGATGGTGTGCTGAACGAAGCTATCAAAGATAATACATGACCTACGGCGACGCAGAGTTTTCCACCAAGCAGTTGGAAAAGGACTTTGGGGACGCCGCCTACGCGACGATCCGCAGCTTTGTCTTGAAATTTGAGAAGCTGGGACTGATCAAGTCGACGCAGTATGGAAATCGCGTGAAGTATGCCGTTCGCGTGAATTAAAAAAAGGGAGGGTGTCGGCTTTCTGCCGACACCCCCCTTCCGTTAAGCAGGCTGGTTCTCTATCTCTGTCCTTTTCACTTTGACAACTTCCCCCTTGTAGCCGCCCTCTGCCTTCTGGTTGATAAGACCGATGAACTTGTAGTAGATGTCCACTTGCTGGGTCTTTACACACGTTCGGCGGATTTTTCGTTGTTTCCGTCCAAGCCTGCCCATTTTTTCGGATTCTGGGTCAAAAGTGGGTCAGACACGGTGCGCCCGTACCCACGCCAACAGCGCCTCGTAGTCCATCGCGCCGGAGGCGACAGCCAGACCGACCTCGACAACCTCGTCGTTGGCGCAGTCCAGCCGAATACCGTTGACCTCCAGAAAGGTCAGCATCACATATATACCGATGCGCTTGTTGCCATCCACGAAGGCGTGGTTAGAGATGAGCGCATAGCCCAGCCGAGCGCCCTTTTCCTCCCTAGTAGGGTAGAATTCCTGCCCGCCAAAGCCGGAAAAGACGTTCTCCAGCGCGGACTCCAGCAGAGTCTCATACCTGACGCCGATGCTCCCGCCAGTCTCCTCCGCGATGAGCCTGTGAAGCAGCAAGACCTTCTCTTTTGAGAATTTGATCATTTTGCCAACTCCATAAACGCGGGCTTATATTTCTTTAAAATTCTTGCCGCCACAAAGTCGATCTTCTCGTCATCCGTCATGTCGATCAAGGGCGAATTGTCCAAATCAACCAACATATATTTGGGGCGGTTATTTTTGAAAATCACAGCCTGTCCATTCGTTTCAGCGATGCGCGTCACGCGGGAAAAATTCTGATTGGCCTCCGTCACGGAAACGATCGTGTTCGTATCAATGGTCATGGGAACACCTCCTTGCAGCACCTATTATACGCAAATTGTAGGTAAAAATCAACCTATTTTAAGGCGGGCTTTCAATCTGAACCGCGTGGTGCGAGTGGCCGGTGCAGCGTAAAAGGAGCCGCACGCATCCAAGGAAGTCTTGAATGCGCGCGTTATGTCCAAACCGCAAAGCCTCTGCTGCGGCATTCGCGAAATTTTCATCCTCTCTTACGATAGAGGCCGCGTTTTCCATACACAGAGACCATGGAGGCACTGGAAAGCATAGATGAGTCTGAGCTAACGGCCTCAGAGCTTTCCTACTACATTGGCGTCATGAGCCGTATTCAGCAGATGGTGCTTGCCGCAGCCGGTTAACGATGAGAGGAGATGCAGAAAATGCAGATCAATCTGGGCCATGTCACTGCCAGTTTTACGCTGGATGTTTACGGCCATACAGAAAATGTGTTAGCAGTCCGCGGACCGGATTACAGGATTTTGTTTGACGGAGAAGGAGGGGGAGCGAACCATTCCTTTTTCGCCGCAGAGCAGCGGGGTCTACGCAATGAAGCGTGGTTCAAGCTGTAAAGTTCCATACCATGTCAACCCTTATATTTAAATGGATAGACATGCGATAGGCAGCGGAATTCTTGCATATTTGGTTAAGTCCGAAAAATCAAATAAAATATATGGACAATCATTTATAAACAGTATATACTGATTATAATCGACAGCTTTCAACACAAAAATAAATTGCCCCTCCGGGGCAAATCTTTTACAAAAAAGCATCCCACCACACCATCGGAGGTGCTCTCATGTCCGTTTCAACTCAATTCCTCCACACCATCCAGCCGGTCTCCGAGGACCGCCCGGCAGAGGCGGTGGCAAGAGAAATTCTTGTGCTGATCCGCTCCGAATACCGCTACACGATCGCGGATCTGTGCCGTATGTTCTGCTGCGAGCGGCAGTGGATCGAAGATTTTTTCGTCCCAAACATCCGCCACATTCACGTCAATCATTTCTTCATGTCCTATATCATCCAACAGTTTGCGGACCGTCTCACTCCGGAGGAACAGTCCCATTTGATCCACGGGCACTACTTCCTCTCCGACGTGGATCTTGGCCGTTTCTGGCGGGAAAATGCGTCTGCCGCCGTCAAATGCCGGACCGTAGATCTGGCCGACTATCTGACTGACGGCCGCTCCCGCAAATCTCTCTCCGTAGAAAAAGCGCGCCACGAGGCTGCAAAGCGAGCAAAGGGGGAAGGGCAGCGTCACGATGCAGAAATGCGCCGTCTGCTTACCAGTGAAGGATATATGCTTTACACGTATCGGACGCAGTTCACGAGGTTCCTTTGGCAGCCGGTCCCGCTGCCGGAACTGTCTCCCCGGACCATCCGCAGTCTGGTTTCCACCACGCAGTATCAGCGACGAAACGGCCTCCCGTCAAACGGCGTTGCCAGAAAACGGCTGATGGAGCGCGGCTCTGTTCAGATCAAACTGGGGGGCAAGACCTTATGGGTCGAGGCTCCTGCTCCGGACGGTGTCTGGACAGTTCCCACCGGGACATTGCCGTAATAAAGGTTTTTCCATGCATGCGCGCTCCCAAAAGGTCATTGCATTGCACATCCGCTGATTTCAGTCTGTGTAAAGCAGTTTGCCATGTCACTTATTATTGGAAATTACAGCATATTTTGCGGCACATACCGCTGCTGATCCTCCTGTATCGACACCATGAATTTCATGCTGTCGCCAAATATCCGATCTGACGACGTGTAAAAGAGGGACCGTTTTGAAACGGTCCCTCTTTTGAAAAATTGCGGTGCAGTTTTCGCTGGATCACATCTTTGCCAACGCCTGATCGAAATCGTTCAGCAGATCATCGGTGTCCTCCAGACCGGAAGAAAGCCGGATCTGGCCCATGGTGATGCCGATGGCCGCCAGCTCGTCGGGGCTGAGATCCCGGTGAGACGCTCTGGGCGGATAGGTCAGCGTGGTGCCAACGCCGGCCAGAGTGGGTACAAAGCGTACCAGCTGCAAGTTGCTGATGAGCTTGTCGATCTCCTTCTGGCCGCCCTTGAAGTTTACGCAGAGCATACCGCCGTAGCCGTTGCCCTCGAACTGCTTGTCGGCCAGCGCCTTGCTGGGGGAGGACTCCAGACCGGGGTAGTAGACCTTTTCCACCTTGGGATGGCTCTCGAAAAACTTGGCCAGTGCCAGACCGTTTTCAGCCATCTTCTTTACCCGCAGGGGCAGCGTCCGCAGGCTCCGGGCCAGCAGCCAGGATTCCGTGGCGCCCAGATTCGCGCCGTAGAGACCCAGGTAGAAGCTCAGAGACTTGATGATCTCCTCGGAGCCGACCACCGCGCCGCCTACCAGATCATCGTGACCGCCCAGATACTTGGTGGCGCTGTAAATCACCAGATCTGCGCCGTACTTGATGGGCTTGGCAATGATCGAAGTAGCAAAGGTGTTGTCGATAAACAGCTTGGCGTCGTTGGCGTGAGCCACGTCCGCCAGATGCTGGATGTCCGGTACGCTCATCAGGGGGTTAGCGATGGTCTCGCCGTATACCAGCTTGGTGTTGGGACGGATATAGTCCGCCACATCCTGCGTGTTGAAGTCGATGAAGGTGGTCTCCACGCCCCAGCGCTTCAGCTCATACTTCAGGTAGTAGAACGCCTCGCCGTAGATGATGGGGGAGGCCACGATGTGATCGCCGGGCTTCACCGTTGCCAGAATGGAGGTCGTAATGGCCGCCATACCGGAGGAGAATACCAGCCCCTTTTCGGCCCCGTCACCGGCGGCCAGAATCTGAGAGGTGGCGTCGGCGTTGGGATTGCCCAGACGGAAGTAAGCATAGCCGGGAGCACCCTCGTCGCAGATCTTGTCGATGGGATCAATGGAGTCGAAGATGTAGGCAGAGGACAGGTAGATGGGGAAGGTCTCCGGCACAGTCAGCGCCTTGTTCAGCTCATAGCACAGCTCGCCGTTGCCGGTATGGACATATTTGGTCGCGTCGCCTTTTTCAATGGACATAGAAATTCCTCCTTACGCGCTTTGCGCGTTCCATTCCAATACGGTATAAAGCTCAGAAACAGTTTGCTCAGGTCTCCGTGCGGCCCTTGCCCTTCCAGGCAATGAAACCCACGATGAAGCCCACGATGGCGGGAACGATCCAGCCGAAGCCCAGACCATAGAGGGGGATGTGATTCAGAACAGGGTCCAGGAAGCCGAAACCATACTCGTGGGGCAGATCCAGAACGGCGTAGATCACTGTGAAGTACACAGCGCCCTTGAACGCGCCGTCATTGGGGATCTTCTTCTCGAAGATGCCCAGAATGGTCATCACCAGCGTGATGGGATAGAAGAAGGAGAACCAGGGGGAGGTCAGGCTCACGATGGTATCCAGACCGAAGCTGGCGACGATGGTGGTGACGATAGGGACGATCATGACCAGAACCTTGTAGGACAGCTTGCCGTGGGTGGCGGTCTCATAGAAGTCTGCCACAGCGGTGATCTGGCTGATGGCGGTGGTGAGGCAGGCCAGCACCACGGACAGGCACAGACCATAAATCGCGATCTGGCCGCCGCTGGAGCGGATGATCGCCAGCAGGAGGTTGGCGTTGCTGATGCTGTCGGGCGTGTACTCGGTGCTGACGCAGGCGCCCATATACAGCAGGCCGCCATAGACAATAGCCAGACAGACGGCGGCGATCAGGCAGGCCCGGACATGGGCCTTGCGGAAGGCTTCACCCTCGTAGCCCTTGCGCTTGATGCTGTCAAAGAACACGCCGGCAGCCAGGAAGGACACCAGAACGTCGCCGGTGCTGTAACCACCCAGGAAGCTGTTGACAAAGGCGTTATCCACGGAGGCGGCGCCGGGGGTACCGATGGGGCTGACAGCGCCCTTGACTACCAGAATGAACAGGATGATGGTCATAATGGGGGTCAGGATCTTGCCGACCTTATCCAGTGCGGTGCCGCGATCCTTGGCGAACAGGAACGCAATCACGAAGTAGAGAATGACGAAAATCAGGTAGGGCGCGCCGGGCCAGATGCCCTGAAGGCCCATCTCAATGCCGACGGCTGCAGTTCTGGGGATGGACACGCAGCAGCAGAGGATCATGATGGCGCCGATCATGACGGTGTAGAACTTCTTGTTCACATGGTCGGAGATTTTCTGGACAGAGCCGCACATACCCAGCACGATGATGGCCAGAATGGGCAGACCCACACCGGAGGCCAGCATACCGATCATGCCGCTGAGCCAGTTGCTGCCGCTTTGCAGGCCCAGCATCGGCGGGAAGATCAGGTTGCCCGCGCCGAAGTAGGAGGCGAAGAACGCCAGACCGACGAACAATACGTCGGTAAATTTGATTTTTTTCTCTTGCATAAAGTAAGTTCCTCCCTATTTCTCTATTTTGCACACTGAAAAACTGAGAACCGCTTGCTGTTTTCTATGATAGCCGCAAAGGTCGGATTTGTCCAATAAACCAATGTTATAAACCGCAATTACTTTTGTGTATATCGCCTCATAATCGTGCATTTTTTTAAAAAATGCTGTTTTGTGCCGCGAAAATGTTTGTTTTTATTAAAGCAAACCATTTTGGTATGATTTTAGTTGCGCATTTTGAATTTCCTGTGCTATAATACGAGAGATCCATCGAAAAATGAGGAAAGGCGGCACTTGGTATGACACTGCTCCAGTTGAAGTATATTTCCACGGTGGCAAAATGCGGCTCCTTCAGCAAAGCCGCTCAGGCCCTGTATGTCTCCCAGCCCGGCATCAGCAAAATGGTCTGCGCATTGGAGGAGGAGCTGGGGATCACGATTTTTGTCCGCTCTGCCGCCGGGATCACCCTGACCGCCGAGGGCCGGGAGCTTCTGAACATGGGAGAACGGCTTTTGACGGACGCTGAGCATATTTCCCAGCATTTTTCACAGGATCTGAGCAAGACCCACGAGACCCTCAGCGTCAGCAGCCAGCATTACTGCTTCGTCATCGACGCCATGATGGCCTATCAGAATACCTATCAAAAGGAATCCTATACCTATAAATTTCTGGTAGGGCAGGGCCCGGAGGTCATCCAGCAGGTCGTGGACAAAACCACGGAGCTGGGCGTATTGTTCATCAGCAGCCGCAGCCGAAAGCACATGAACCGTGTCTTTGGCGACAACAACCTGGAATTTCACCCGCTTTTTGACAGCAAGCCCTATGTGTTTATCCATAAGTCCCATCCTCTGGCCTCCAAGGAGGTCCTGACGATCGAGGAACTGCACCCATATCCCTGCATCATGTATGAGCTGGACTCCGACGCGCCCTCCGTTTTGCAGGAGGAGATGCTGGTGCCGGACTTTTATCCCCAGAAGGTCACCATTGTCAACGGACTCTATCAAAGCCTGATGGTCATGCAGCAGTGTCAGGGCTATGATCTGGGTACCGGCTTCATCTCCGAAAGCAACGGGGCTCAGGGGGTGATCAAGCGTCCCATCAAGGGCTTTGACGATCCCATCACCATCGGCTGGGTCTGCCAGAAGGCCCATACGCTGTCGCAGCCCGCGGAACGCTTTATCCAGCTTCTGCAAAAATACGGACGGGACCTTCCCGAAGCCTGAACAAGAATATCCGAATGTTATTGCCAGCGATAACATTCGGATATTTCCGTTTTTATGGGTGTTTGTGCTATGCTCAATGCAACCAAGTAAGTTAGTAGGCATTCATTTGCGCAGTCACACAACCGACGGGAGGTATTTTAAATGAGCCAGTTAGTTTTGAAGCACCCTGATTTGAAGCATGAAGATCTGAAATTCAACACGGTAGAGGTCCACGCCGGCGAGCCGCGGGATATGTACGGTGCCCTGATCCCGCCCATTTATCAGACGTCCACATTCTATTTTGATTCCACGGACGATGCGGTGAAGGCCTGCGATGACTACGCCGAGAGCTTTGCATACAGCCGGATCACCAATCCCTCCGTGGATTATCTGGAGCAGAAGCTGGCGGCGCTGGAGCACGGCAAGGGGGCCGTGGCCTATGCGTCCGGCATGGGCGCTGTCTCCGGCGCGATTTTCGCACTGCTGAAAAGCGGCGACCACGCCATTTTCACCAAGGCCAAATATTCCGGCACGGAGGACGTGACCAGCGACTGGCTGCCCCGCTTCGGGATCGCCCACGATACCTTTGACGCCGCCAATCTCAGCCAACTGGAGGGCCTGATCAAGCCCAACACCAAGCTGATCTATGTGGAATCTCCCGCCAACCCCACCATGGTGCTGGTGGATATTGCCGCCGTGGTGGAGATCGCCCATAAGCACGGCATCAAGGTCTTTATCGACAACACCTTTGCCACGCCCTACAACACCACCCCGCTGGATCTGGGCGTGGATGCAGTTATCCACAGCCTCACCAAGTACATCGGCGGCCACGGCGACCTGCTGGGCGGCGCGGTGATCTCCAACGATGAGCAGTTCCTGCGGGAGTGCCGTCTGGGTACCCTCATGCACTTCGGCTCCGTCATGGCGCCCTTCACCGCATTTCTGGTGTGCCGCGGTCTCAAGACGCTGGGCGTCCGCATGAAGCAGTACAATGAAAGCGCTCTGAAGATTGCCAAGTGGCTGGAGGCCAATCCGAAGATTGAAACGGTCCGCTATCCCTTCCTGGAATCCAATCCCCAGTACGCCATCGCCAAGAAGCAAATGAAGGGCGGAGGCGGCATGATCTCCTTTGATGTGGCCGGCGGTCTGGAGGCCGGTAAGAAGTTCATCAACAGCCTAAAGCTCTGCACGCTGGCCGTCTCTCTGGGCGATACGGAAACGCTGGTGGAGCAGGCTGCCGCCATGACCCACACCATGATCCCCAAGGAGATCCGGGAGGCCGCCGGCATTACCGATGGAATGATCCGGATGTCCGTCGGTCTGGAGGACCCGGATGACATCATCGCCGATCTGAAGCAGGCGCTGGGCGACTGACGGCACAGAAGCCCATACCGGCAGACGCAAAACCATCCCCCAAAAACACCGGAGAGGAAGCAATTTCCTCTCCGGTATTTTACTCTTCCTCCGGGGCCAGCAGCATTTTCTTAAAGGCTTTCATAGCAACGCTTTGAGGGCGGGATGTATCCTCGATCAGGTTAACGAACCGTTCCGGGATCGGCTCCGCAAGGCGGATCTGGAACACCGTCCCGGCAGCAAGGGCGGAAGCAGCCATGGACTCCGGATAGAAACCGACGCCCAGATTGCTCTGCACCATCGCGAGGACCTGATCCATGGTGCCGGCTTCCATTTCCACATGAAAAGCCAGATTGTGCTTTAAGAACAGCTGTTGATAAAAGGTATATGTACTGGTCCCTCTGCTCATGCACACAAAGGGGAGATTTTCCAGAGCCCGCAGGCTCCGTGTTTCCGCGGCCAGATCATGAAAATCCGAACCGCAGATCAGGATCTCCCGGAAGGAGACCAGCGCGGTTTCCTGCAGGGACTTTCTCACCGGACAGGGCGTGGTGATCGCCGCGCAATCCACCTGTCCTCGCAGCAGCCCTTCCATGGCGCGGGGGGTGGAATCGTTGGTGATCCGCAGGTGGATCCCCGGATACCGCCGGTGAAACGCGTCAAGGCGGTTCAGAAGGGTCAGATGGAGCGCGGCTTCGCTGGCGGCAATGGAAATGCTGCCGGTCCGCAGACTGCAATCTGACCGGAGTTCACTTTCGCCAAGGCGCAGCTGTTCAAAGGCTACGGCAGCACGGCTGTAAAGCCGTTGGCCTTCCGGAGTCAGGGAGACGCCGTGGTTGGTGCGGACAAACAGCTTGCAGCCCAGATCCTGCTCCAGATTGTTCATGCAGCGGGTAATGTTGGGTTGGTTATTGCCCAAAGCTTCGGCGGCCTTGGTAAAGCTCTTGTGTTGGGCAACATAGTAAAAAATGCGGTAATAATCGTAGGGAACAGCCACTTTTTTCGCCTCCGTGCCATATCATTCAGATATGTCTAACATATCAAATATACTTTTTACATCTTTCTGTTAGAACAGTATAATACGGGCGTTCTTAGAAGACAAGACCTTTAACGGTCACGCTGAAAAATGGGACGCGGTCAGGGCAGACCGCAGCGCCTGTATTCCGGTGTGGAAAGGAGACCGGCTATCAGCATGAAAAGCAAAAAGAAATTTATGATCCTATGGGTCCTGCTCATCGCGGTCCTGTTTGCGGGCAGTCTGTTGACGGCGCCGCCTGGAAAAACGGAGACCATTCAGACCGCCATGCGGGACGCAGTCCTGCATGAGGAAAATCAGATCAGCCTGTTCGGTTGGAAGAACGTCAATCCGGGGCTGATCTCCGCCATGACGGTATCCGCCATCCTGCTGATAGCGGCGGCGTGTATCCGCGTGTTTGTCATCCCAAAATTCAAGCTGGTGCCGGGGCGGTTCCAACTGCTGCTGGAGCAGGCTGTAAACCTGTTTGACGGCATGGCCAAAACCAGCAGTCCTCAGCGAAACGGATTTCTGGGGGCCTACATCTTCGGCGCAGGCGCGTATATCTTCGTAGGGACGCTGTTTGAGCTGCTTGGCTTGCAGGCCGTCACCACCACGGGCCGCTCCGTGACCCTTCCTGCGCCGCTGTCGGACGTAAACGGTGCCATCGCCCTTGGCTGCTTATCCTATCTTGTAATCCTCTCCGGCGGGATCGCGGGCAACGGTCTGAAGGGCGTGGGCAGCACATTGAAGGAATTCTCGCTGCCTATTTCCATGAGCTTCCGTCTGTTCGGCGCGCTGCTCAGCGGCCTGCTGGTAACGGAGCTGGTCTATTACTATGTGCAGCTGAGCTATGTGCTGCCGGTGCTGGTGGGCGTTCTGTTCACCCTGCTTCACGCGTTGATCCAGGCCTATGTTCTGACCATGCTCACAGCGTTGTTCTACGGCGAGGTATCGGAGCATCCCGAACCGGCGTCCGGGCGGGCATGACCGTCCCAATCATTTACGGATCGAATCATTTTGGAGGTAATAAACATGAAACTGCTTAAGAAAAAGGTCCCCGCGCTGTTCCTGATCCTGCTGGTGGTGCTGTCCCTGACAGTCCCCGCACTGGCCGCTTCTTCCACGGATGCCGTTGCCGCACCCGCTGCGGCGGAAACCGCCCAGACCCAGAGCGACGCCACGGGGTCCAAGTCCATCGCTGCGGGCATCGCCATCGGCCTTGCCGCCGCAGGCGGCGCCGTGGCCATGGGCGTTGCCGTCAGCAAGTCTGCGGAGGGGATCGCCCGTCAGCCGGAGGCGGAGGGCAAGATCCGTACCACGCTGATGCTGGGACTGGTCTTTATCGAAACCGCTATCATTTATGCGCTGCTGGTCGTCATTCTGATCATCTTCGTCCTATAAGTAAGGCAGGTGGGAAACCGTGAATATCCCGTTGAATATTGATTGGCAGCAAATTTTGCTGCACCTGCTGAATTTTGTGATTCTGGCAGGCGGGCTGTATCTGCTGCTCTACAAGCCCGTCAAGACGTTTATGGAGAAGCGGCAGCAATACTATCAGGAGCAGGACGCGAAAGCGGCAAAGACGCTGGCGGACGCGGAGAAAACGATGGCAGAGGTCCGTCAGCAGTTGAAAAATGCCGACGCCGACGCTGCGGCAAAGCTCGCCGCCGCCCAGAAGTCGGCGGACGCCGCCATGCAGCGGCAGTTGTCCGACGCACGGGCACAGGCGGAGCAAATTCTGGCGGACGCCCATGCCGCCGCCCAGCGGGAGCATGACAAGCTGCTGTCCGACGCGCAGAAGGAGCTGAAGGATCTGGCAGTGACAGCCACGGAAAAGCTGGTGCTGCAATCCGACGGCGATGCGTTCGATCAGTTTTTGGACGCGGCGGAGAGGGGGGAGTCCCATGCGTAAAACGGTACTGGAAGCGGTCCTGCGCAGCGCGGACGCCCCCAGTGAGGCGCAGCGGAACCGTTTTGCGGCCTTTTTGAAAAAACAGTACGGGGAGGAGATTCCCCTCCGTTGGGAACAGGACCCCGCGCTGGAAAAGGGCTTTCGGATGGAAGTGGGCGCCGACCTGTATGACTGGAGTCTGGAGGGCCGTCTGCGGCAGTTCCGGGAGCGGCTGGAGCATCTGAACCCCACCGGGGTCTCCGTGATCCCGCTGATGCGGGAGGCCGTCCGCAACTGGCAGCCGGATGCCGCGCCGGAGGAGGTCGGCAGCGTTCTGACGGTGGGTGACGAGATCGCCACTGTCAGCGGACTGGAACACGCGGCCTACGGTGAAATTCTGCAATTTTCCTCCGGCGTGAAGGGCATGGTGCAGGATCTGCGGCCGGACCGTGTAGGCTGCATCCTGTTCGGCGGCAGTGAGGCCATTGAATCCGGCAGCATCGTCCGCCGCACAGGTAAGACCGCCGGTATCCCGGTAGGGGACGGCTTTCTGGGCCGGGTGGTGGACGCGCTGGGTATGCCCATTGACGGGCAGGGCGACATTCCGTCAGAGGGCTATCTGCCCATTGAGTCCCCGGCCCCCGGCATCATTGACCGCCAGCCGGTAAACGCGCCTATGGAGACGGGCCTGCTCGCCATCGACTCCATGTTCCCCATCGGACGGGGACAGCGGGAGCTGATCATCGGCGACCGGCAGACCGGCAAGACCGCCATCGCCCTGGACACCGTTCTGAACCAGAAAGGGAAGGGCGTGGTGTGCATCTATGTCGCCATCGGGCAGAAATCCAGCTCCGTCGCCCAACTGGTAGAGAATCTGAAGCACAAGGGCGCTATGGACTATACCATCGTGGTGAATGCGCCCGCCAGCGCGTCGGCGTCCTTACAGTACATCGCCCCCTATGCCGGAACAGCACTGGGCGAGTACTTCATGCGGAAGGGCCGGGACGTTCTGATCGTCTATGACGATCTCTCCAAGCACGCCGTGGCCTACCGGACGCTGAGTCTGCTGCTGGAGCGGTCTCCCGGACGGGAGGCCTACCCCGGCGATGTGTTCTATCTGCACTCCCGTCTGCTGGAGCGTTCCGCCCACCTCTCGGAGGAATTGGGCGGCGGCAGCATGACGGCGCTGCCCATTGTGGAGACCCAGGCCGGCGACGTGTCCGCCTACATCCCCACCAATATCATTTCCATTACCGACGGCCAGATCTTTCTGGAGAGCAGTCTGTTCTTCTCCGGCCAGCGGCCCGCGGTCAACGTGGGATTGTCGGTGTCCCGTGTGGGCGGCGACGCTCAGACGAAGGCTATGAAAAAGGCGGCAGGCGCCCTGCGTCTGGATCTGGCCCAGTACCGGGAAATGGAGGTCTTTACCCAGTTTTCCAGCGATCTGGACGAGACCACAAAGCGTCAGCTGATTTACGGACAGGGCCTGATGCGCCTGCTGCGCCAGCCCCAGAACCACCCCTACCAGCAGCACCAGCAGGTGATTTTGCTGGTGGCGGCGCTGGATCATGTGATGCAGACGGTGCCCCTTGCGCGGATGGACGATTTTCGCACCGGGCTCCTGACCTATATCGAGACCCAGGACCAGGCCCTGTGCCGCCGGATCGATGAGAGCGGTCAGTTAAGTGATGAGGACCGGGAGACGATTCTGAAGCTGTCCAGAGAATTTCTGACGCGGTTCCAGACGGAAGCCGTGGAAAAGAGCGGTGAGTGAGATGGCCAATACCCGTGAGATCAAAAACCGGATTGAAAGCGTACAGCAGACCCGGAAGATCACCAACGCCATGTACCTCATCGCCTCCACCAAGCTGCGGAAGGCACGGAACGATCTGGCCAACACCCGGCCGTATTTTGACGCGCTGCGGGGCGAGATCAAGCGGGTCTTCCGCACGGCGGGGGATGTGGACAGTCCCTATTTCTACCCGCCGGACAATAACACGCCGCTGGAGGGCACTTATGGGTGTCTGGTCATCACGGCGGATAAGGGCCTTGCAGGGGCCTACAACCAGAACGTCATCAAGGAGGCTGAAAAGCTCCTTGCCCAGCACCCGGACACCAAGCTGTATGTAGTGGGGGAGTATGGCCGCCGGTACTTTGACCAGCACAAGATCCCCATTGAGCACAGCTTTCTCTACACCGCCCAGAATCCCACGCTGGACCGGGCGCGGGAGATCAGCGCTCTGCTGCTGGACGGTTTCCTGGCGGGAACGCTGAAGGAGATCTTCGTGGTCTACACCGATATGGAGAGCAGTCTGCTCTCCGAGGCCAAGTCCACCCGGCTGCTGCCTTTCCACCGGATGCAGTTCGCGCCGCCCGCCAAGGAAAAGGCCGTGCAGGAGCCCTTTGAATTCTATCCGTCTGTAGGGGCGGTGCTGAACAGCATGATCCCCAGCTATGTCTCCGGTTTCCTGTACAGCGCCCTGCTGGACAGCTTCTGCAGCGAGCAGAACGCCCGCATGACCGCTATGGACGCCGCCAATCAGAACGCAGAGGAGCTGTTGGGCGCCTTGCGGCTGCAATACAACCGTGTGCGGCAGGCGGCCATCACCCAGGAGATCACAGAAATTTCCGCAGGCGCGGCGGCACAGCGGGGAACCTTTGGAAGCGAGGGATAACAATGAAAATCGGAACGATCACGCAGGTATCCGGCCCTGTGGTGGATGTGGAGTTTGAAGCCGGACATCTGCCTAAGATCAAGGAGGCGCTGTCCGTGGAGCTGAACGGGCAGACCCGCGTGATGGAGGTGGCCCAGCATATGAGCGAGCGGGTCATCCGCTGCATCATGCTGGCGGGCAGCGAGGGTCTGGCCCGGGGCATGAAGGTGACCGCCCCCGGCAAGACTATCGAGGTCCCGGTAGGGGAGCAGACGCTGGGCCGGATGTTCAACGTGCTGGGCCAGCCCATCGACGGCGGAGAGCCGCTCCCGGCGGAAACACCCCGCAAGAGCATTTACCGGGACCCGCCCTCCTTTGAGGATCAAAGCCCCGCCGTGGAGATTCTGGAGACCGGCATCAAGGTCATCGACCTGCTGGAGCCGTATCCCAAGGGCGGCAAGATCGGCCTGTTCGGCGGCGCCGGCGTGGGTAAGACCGTGCTGATCCAGGAGCTGATCCACAACGTGGCCATGGAGCACAACGGCTATTCCATCTTCACCGGCGTAGGTGAGCGGAGCCGGGAGGGCAATGACCTCTGGCGGGAAATGCGGGAGAGCGGCGTGGCGGATAAGACGGCGCTGGTCTTCGGCCAGATGAACGAATCTCCCGGTGTCCGTATGCGGGTGGCGCTGTCCGGCCTGACCATGGCCGAGCATTTCCGGGACGTGGAGCACAAGGACGTGCTGCTGTTCATCGACAACATTTTCCGGTTTGTGCAGGCAGGCAGCGAGGTTTCCACCCTGCGGGGCCGGATGCCCTCCGCCGTGGGCTATCAGCCTACGCTGGCCAACGAGATGGGCCAGTTACAGGAGCGCATCACTTCCACGAAGGACGGCTCGGTCACCTCGGTACAGGCGGTCTATGTGCCCGCCGACGATTTGACCGACCCTGCCACGGCCACCACCTTTGCCCATCTGGACGCTACCACCGTCCTGAGCCGGAAGATCTCCGAGCAGGGCATTTACCCCGCCGTGGACCCGCTGGAATCCTCCTCCCGGATTTTGGAGGCGGACATTGTGGGCGCGGAGCATTACCGCATCGCCCAGAGGGTGCAGGAGACGCTGCAAAAATATCAGGAATTGCAGGACATCATTGCCATCCTCGGTATGGACGAGCTGAGCAACGAGGACCGGCAGACTGTGAACCGCGCCCGCCGCATCCAGCGCTTTCTGGCGCAGCCCACCCATGTAGCGGAAAAATTCACCGGCATCCCCGGCGTGTATGTCCCTTTGAAGGAGACGCTGCGGGGCTTTGCCGCCATCGTGGACGGTGAAATGGACCAGTATCCGGAGGCGGCCTTCTACAATGTGGGTACGCTGGAGGATGTGGTCGCCAAGGCGAAAAAGATCGAGGAGGGTGAGGTCTGATGAGCGCGTTTCACGCACGGATCCTGGCCTCGGACACTCTGTTCTTTGACGGTGACTGTGAATTCATGGTGGTTCCCTGTACGGACGGCGCAATGGGGATCCTCTCCCACCACAGCAATATGATCGCGGCTGTGGTGCCGGGGGAACTGCGATTTCAGCCGGTGGGCGGCCCGCTGCGGACGGCGGCTGTTTCCGCCGGACTGGTGAAGGTCGAAGCGGGGGAGGTCATGCTTCTGGTGTCCACGGCGGAGCGGCCGGAGGACATTGACGTCAACCGGGCAAGACGGGCGGAGGACGCCGCGAAGGAGGCCCTTCTGCAAAAGAAAAGTATGCAGGAGCACCGGAACGCGGAGGCCCAGCTGGCCCGGGCCATCAGCCGCCTGCGGACCAAAGAACACTGGAACAGCAGACGCTGAGCTATGAGAACACTTGAAGAGGAGTCTTGATTGTGAACCTCCGGAATCATCACGGCCAGATGTCGGAATCCCTGCTGACCGCCTCGTTTATCATTCTCTCCGGCGGCTTGCAGGACGCCTATACCTATCTCTGCCGGGGCAAGGTGTTTGCCAATGCCCAAACGGGCAACATCGTGCTGTGCAGCGCCTATCTGTTTGACGGCCAGTGGCGGCACAGCGCCCGGTATCTCATCCCGGTGCTGTCATTTCTGCTGGGGATCTTCGCGGCGGAGTGCATCCACCGCCATTTCAAGTACACGGAGAAGGTGCACTGGCGGCAGATGATCATTTTAGCGGAAATCGCTTTGCTGTTTGCGGTGGGCTTTCTGCCGCAGGAGGCCAACACCTTCGCCAACGCCGTTGTGTCCTTTGTCTGCGCCATGCAGGTGCAGACCTTCCGCAAGGTCCGGGGCCACGCTTACGCCAGCACCATGTGCATCGGCAATATGCGCAGCGGCACGGAAGCCCTGTGCGTCTATTTCCACACCCATGACCGGGAGGTGCTCTGCAAGGCGCTGACCTATTTCGGCGTCATCGGCCTGTTTGCCATAGGCGCGGGACTGGGGGCGCTGTTGTCGGCGCACATGGCCGAACGGGGCATCTGGGTCTCCTGCGCACTGCTGGCCGTCAGCTTTTTCATCATGTTCATCCGGGAAGAAGAAAAGGCGTGAGCGATAGATGGGGCCGGGATCTCAATATGCCGCCTCATTCTCCATAAAGCTTCCTGCATGAGCAGCGCACCGCGAACCTGCACAAATGCCAGTGCATGAAGGGTTCGTGCATCCTTTCCGGCTGCCCCGCAGGGGCGAGGAACTGGCACATTTCTTATTTTTCTATGCTTTTGCATAGCAAAAAGCCCATCTATCTGGGTTTTTCCGGTAAACAAAACTGCTCCGACACTTGTGTGCCGGAGCAGTTTTTTCCACGTTGTCAAAATGACCGTACCAAATTCTGCATTGCCTGTTTTCACGGCAAAAAACCGCCTCGGGCAGTCAAGCACAAGGCGGTCTTTCGCGCGATTCGGAACGTTTCCTCCGCGAAACAGCTCCCGGAGGGCATTTGCCGGCTGCGGAGTATTTCTCGACAGAGGGAATCTTTCAGCTTGCAAGGAAGGTTTCCGCGATGGTAGGCAACCGGGCGCCGAAGCCTTCAGCCGCTTCCGCCGGATACCGCCACGAAACAGCATAGGAATCCGCGCCGCCGCCCGCAGTCACAAAGAAAGAAAGGTATTCGCCATTTTCATTTGTGCCCGTCAGCGGGTCACCGGGGCTGCCGCCCATCAGATCCTCAAACTCATAGCCGCTGGACTGAGCGAAGGCATCCCGCGCCTCCGTGACCGTCATATCCCCATAGCGGGATACAGACAGCGCCACATCGCTGTTGAAGGCGCTGACCCAGATGTCCGTTGGGACGCCGTTCTCCGAGGACTGCTCCGGGCCGTCCCAGTCCTCATCGGGAATATAGAGGGAGTACCCATCCCCGGCATACAGGGTGGCAGGCAGAGCTTCTTCCTCGCCCTCAACGAAGAAGGTCAAATCGACCTGTTCCGCACGGGCAGGCGTCTCCGGCTCCGGACTCACAGGCGGTTCATTGGGTTCCTGCTGCGTGGGAGACGGGTCGGAAGGGGGGACCGGCGTTTCGGGTTTCTGTCCGCAGCCGGTCAGCAGGAAAAGGGACAATAAAACAATCCAAAGCTTTTTCATAAATCCTCCTTATAGTTGAGTGATTGAGACGAAGGGAAGCGCTCTGCGCGATTTCCTATACCAGAGCGTCGCCGTCATAGCGCAGCAGGCCCCGCCGCATGGCATCCGGCAGGACGAATTTCTTTTCGCCGGACTGCGGAAACTGTACGGTCATAACGGCCCCTTGACAGCTGACAACGGTTCCCGTGCCGAAGGCCGTATGGATCACCTTCCGGCCACGTACCGCACCGGCCATCAGCGCCGTCGTTTCCTCCGACGTCAGGCTCCTGTCCCGCTGCGGGGCGGTTTGTCCGGCAGGGGGGATGGCCGTCTGCAGCTTTCCCTGAATGGCGGTGCGGTTGGGTGCGGCCCGCAGAATCCGCCGCCGGTCATACATCTGACCAACGGTCAAAAGCTCCGTTTCGCCGCCGGGATAGGCGATCATGCAGCGCCCTTCGCAGGCGGCCCTGATGGTGCCCCGGCCTTTTTGTCCGTGGTAATAGGCTTTTCCGCAGAGCTCCTCCCGCAAGGCGGCGAAGAGGTCATCCTCCTCGGTTTTTTCCACCGGCAACTCCCGGCGCAATTCTCTGATAAATGCAGAGCTGCGGTCGAGGCAGGAGAACAGGTACAAATGGTCCTTTGCCCGGGTCATCGCCACATAAAAGAGCCTGCGCTCCTCCTGATACCGCCGTTCCTCCTCCGGGCCCTTCGGCTCCGTAACGGCCGGCAGAATCCCATCCAGCACGTCCAGAAGGTAGACCGTTTCATATTCCAGGCCCTTGCTGGAGTGGACGGTGGAGAGGATCAGCCCCTCCGATGAGGGCTCCGGCGGCGCGGAGACCAGCATCCGCAGGTAGTCCAGCCGGGCGACCAGCGTATTCAGATCGGCTTCCCGCTCCGCCAGCAGGGTCAGGATCTCAAACTTGTTGGTGTCTAATTGCTGCTGTTCCACATAATCCTTGTAGCGCAGCTCCGTCCAGATCCGTTTCAAGCCCCGGGCCGCCGTCTCCTCCAGAAGCTGCGGCAGCAGGTCCATCAGTCCGGCAGCGCTGTCCCGGGCATACTGGGAGAGCGGGGAGAAGGTGAGCAGCTCCTCCAGAACCGTTTTCCCGGAGCGCTGACAGGCTTCACAGGCATATTCCGCGGCCTTTTTGGTGATGCCGCAGCCGATTTTATAGTAGATGCGGAGAAATGCCTCCGTGTTCCTCCGGTCATTGGCAAAGGCGATGATGTCCAGAAGATCCGCCACCAGCCGATGGGTGAAAAAGGTGTCATCCATCTGTCTGCACCGGTAGGGAAGGCCCTGCCGCTCCATCAGGTCGATCAGCGGCAGGGCGCTGTCGTTGTTGCGGTAGAGGATTGCCGCCTGCCCATCGCAATGGGCCGCCATGTTCAGCAGCCATGCGTACTGGGCCGTGCGATCTGCCGCCGAGATCAGGTGTACGTTCGCCCCGGACACTCTGGTGGGGCAGACGGTTTTGGGGCGGCGGTCCGTATTCTTCCGGATAAACCCGTTGGCCAGATGGAGGATCTCCGGCGTGGAGCGGTAGTTTTCCTCCATCAGCAGCACCCGGGCCTTGGGATAGGTCTGCTCAAACTGCATCAACGCGTCCGGGTAGGCGGCCCGGAAGCCGTAGATACTCTGATCCTCGTCTCCGACCATGAATAGGTTGCCGGTTTTCCGGGCCAGCAACTGAATGATGGCGTGCTGGATTTTGGAGGTGTCCTGCGCTTCGTCCACGCAGATATAGGGGAAGGCGTCCTGAAAATGGGCCAGAATATCCGGATAATTTTCCAGAATGGTCTTGGCGTAGATCATCTGGTCATCATAATCCATCCACCGGCGCTGCCGCAGCGCCAGATTGTACTGTACATACAGCTCTGGGAATTGGTCGAACCCAGTGTCCAATTCGCCGAGATCCTCTTTGCCAAGCATCATGTTCTTCATATAGGCGATCCCCTTGCGAAGCTCCTTGATCACGCTCTGGGTGGCAAACTCACCGCTGAGCTCCCGGTACAGATCGGAAACGATTTTTGCCAGTTCGCCTTCATTTTCAACCACTGTAAAGGCGCTTCCGCTGCCATGTGTCCGGGTATAAAAATCGATGATTTTAGAGGAAACGCCGTTGATCGTGCGGATCTCCGGGACCTGCGGACAGTCCTGACCAAAAAGCCGGACGAACCGCTTCTGCATTTCCTTGGTGGCCGCCTTGGTGTAGGTCATGGTCAGGATCGCGTCCGGAGAGATCCCGCAGCAGCAGAGCATATAGCCCAGCCGGGTCACCAACACCGTAGTTTTTCCGCTGCCGGGTACGGCCAAAAGCAGCACTGCGCCGTCGACGGCGTGTACCGCCGCCAACTGCTGCGGGTTGAGCTGTGATGTATATTTCCGGTCAAATTCGCTTCTGGTCATGCTGACGTTTCCTCTGGACTTTCTGTGGCGTTTGTATCCTGAATGGCAGATAGCTTCAGAATGATTGTAGCACAAACCGCTCTGAAACTCAATCAAATCCCATTTGCCATGTGCATGGACTGTCTGCGCAGGGATATACAGATTCGCAGAAAGCGTTCTAAGTTTTCAGTTCCAATCAGTATATAGTATATATGCTTTATAGTGTATCACCCTGTTGTGCCTACTCGCTTTTGAACAAAAATATCATTTTGTTCAATTACTACCAATGAGGCCCAAGACGGCATCGGTTATTTTGACAAAGTGAGCTTCCCCTTTTAGGCCATTTTTTACAGCTTAGGGGTGAACTTCTCTTTGTCAATTTGATTGTGTCATGATAGGATAATCTTGGCCACATTCTGCGGAAAGCAGGTGTCTTATGAGACTTGGATTATCCGAACGAGTTGCAATTGAAGCTGGTATCTATCGTAGAGATTCTCTAACTAAAATTGCTAAAGACACTGGTATAAGTAGAAAATCTCTTTCAAAAGAAATTCGGCAAAACAGAACCCTTGCCCCTGCCGCAAAATTCAATGGTAAGGATTGCAGATTCGCTGCAGAATGCACACGTCAATGCGTTTGCGGGGATTTCCTTTGCAGACAGGAATGTGTATTTTGCAGAAAAATCGATTGCAGAACGCTCTGCCCTGCCTATTCCCCACTCTCCTGTATGCGTATCCAATCTCCTCCATATGTTTGCAATGTCTGCCAGTTGCGGAGAGACTGTGTCTGTGATCGCGCCTACTATGTTGCCACACAGGCACATGCTGTTGCTATGAGGCGTTATTCAGAGTCTCGCAGTAAACCGCAAACACACGGGGATGAGTTGGCTGCTCTGGACAAGTTGGTGACTCCCCTGATCAAGAAGAAAGGCCAGCCCTTGACTCACATTTATTCTACGCACAGAGACAAGATCCCGGTATCTGAACGGACATTGTATCGCTATATCGATGCCGGTATGCTCGGTGTTGGAAATCTGGATCTGCGCCGGAAAGTCTCTTATCGTCAAAGAAGAAAACAGAAAAAGGCCATTGATACGATTACAAACAAGAAATTCCGTGAAACCAGGACGTATGAAGACTTTTTAGCCTAGTTATTTTGACAAAGTGAACTTATCATTTTAGCTCTTTTTGTACCTCCTCCTGCTGTTCACCTTGTCAAAAATGTTGCTCCGCTTCGTGTGTCATGATATTTCATCATTGTTGGGACAAGAATACTCATATCAATCGGCTTAGCAACATGATCATTCATCCCAACAGAAAGAGCCTTGTTTGCATCTTCTGCAAAAGCATTGGCAGTCATCGCAATAATCGGAATCCCAGCTTTTTTAGGGTCCTTCATCTCTCTGATAGTTAATGTAGCATCATACCCATTCATAATCGGCATTTGAATATCCATAAGAACCATCTTGTAATAATCAGCATCCGCCTTCTCAATCATATCAATACATGACACACCATCGCTGGCCGTCTCAACTATGCACCCTTCTCCTGTCAATAATTCTGTGGCGATTTCTCTATTGATCTCATTATCTTCAACTAATAGAACGCGGACGCCGCTTAAATAATTCTTATCGTGTAAAGCATTATTTTTCTTCACCAGGAAATCTTCTTCTGATGCTTTCCTGCAAGGTATAGTCACTGTAAAAGTTGATCCCTCACCCTGCTTGCTTTTTACTTCTATCGTACCATCCATGAGTTCCACAAGTTTTTTCGTAATACCCATGCCGATGCCACTCCCCTCAACATGACTGAGTGTAGTGTTGCTTTCTCTTTCAAAAGCTTCAAAAAGATGCTTCCGGAATTCTTCGGACATACCGATTCCATTATCCGTCACGGTAATCGCCAAATTGCACCAGTCCTCTTTTTCAGAAGATGTCTGTGCGATATGACAGGATATCGATCCTCCAGCATTGGTATACTTTATAGCGTTACTTATGATGTTGAGACAGATTTCAGATACATGCGGAGCATCCATATATACGTACGGATATAAAATCTGCTCTGTCATGGAAAGCGTCTGATTTTTACTTTCTGCCTGCTGTTGGAACATGGTGATACAGTTTTCAAAATTCTCGCGGACATTTGAAACCGTGTATTCCATTTCAGTCTTGTTATTCTCAATTCTTGCGAGGTTCAGAACATTATTGAGCAGTGACAGAAGCTCTTCTCCGCAGACCTGTATTTTTTCAAGGTATCTGCTCAGTTTCTCTGTATCGTTTACATGTCTGGTCGCCAGATTTGCATAACCAATGATTGCATTCATAGGAGTCCTGATGTCATGAGACATATTGAACAGAAATGACGATTTTGCTTTATTTGCACTTTCTGCCTTTAGTTTAGCTTCACGTAATTCTTTCTCCTGTCTTAATTCCCGCAGTTTTTCGTCTGTCACATCTCGATTTGCAAAAAGCACGGATGCAACATTTCCATCAGCATCATAGGTCTGTGGAACGATCATTGAAAGAAACCATGTCCCATCCTTCTTCATGAATTCATCAGACATTGACTCTTTATTACGAAGCCGCGCAGCCATGGTCTTGATATCAAAAAAATACATATACTTCTGCACGAAAGGCTCTGCAATCACCTCTTTAATAATCTCAAACTGAGGATACCAGTCTCCACTATCTTCCTCGATACCCATAGCTGATGCCCTTGACCTTTTGACGAGTTCGATTTTCTCTGTTTTCAAGTTCAGACTTGATACATGGTAATAGGCAGTGCCTAATGCAAGAAGCGCCTGCCGGTTCTCCTTCACCTGCTTTCCCAATGAAAGAGGGAATTCTTCACCATCCATTTGTTCCTGATCTGGAACTGATTGATGCAGATGCTGAACTACCCATTTATCTCCTGTCCATTTATAGATAATTGTAAATCTTGTATTCATTTTAAAGCAGACCGATCCATCTTCAAATAGACCTACAAAATCTACCATTCCAAGTACAAGAACATGCTTGTCATCAAGCTGCTCTTCTTTCTGACATAAATTTCTTATATCGATTTTGATTTTGCCTCTTCGTTTTACATCAAATTTAAACGAATCCAGAAACTCATGCAGATTCCTGTAAACCTCATGTTCTCCTGTTCCAATCAGACTAATATTTTCATCAAAATATTTTTCGATATCTAAACCATTTACTGATTCAGCGTTAATATATATTTTCAAAAGTTGCTCTGTGAGTTTTTTGAAATCATCCATATGGTTCCCTCTCACCTGAAAATATTAAAGGCCTTTTAGGTTTCTATTTAATTTCTTCACTTTCAATAATTCATATAGGGTATTTGTATAACGCAATTATACCGGACATACGGCAAAATAGCAACATATCAGTACGCTCCGCAGGAGGTCAGTCAATTTGGGGTGTTCCTCCCGTCATCACACAGCATAGTACCGCTGCTTCCGGCTTTTGGGGGATTCCGGGAGCGTCATGGCCAGCTGCCCAGATCGCAGCAGCGGCTGGACATAGTGGCTCATGGCGTAGAACACCGTTTTGATCCCGAGATAATTTGCGATCTCTTGCCGGGAACGGGGCGTTTTGCAGAACGCCAGCAGATCCGGTTCGTCTGCCTGCTCACCGTGCTCCGCGGCAGCCTCTGCCGCAGTCTGATTATACAGGATAACAACGAACTCATTGCGGCGATTTTCAAATACCGGCTCCGGCAGTCCATAGTCCGCCATGGCCCGGCGAATGGTGGGAATTCCGGAGTACCGGTTTTCCGCGCCGGTCAGCTCTTCAGCCATGACGGCCAGCGCGGGGTTGCGAAGATCCGGTCTGGCAACGCCCAACTGCTCCACCGTCATGCGGCCATACAAACTGCCGGGGCTATGGATCTCCAGCCGGTCGGCAAAAAAGTCGATCTGCACAGGCGTTCCCTCTGTATAGATGCTGTAATCCCGGTGAATGACCGCATTCAAAACGGCCTCGCGGATGGCATTGATCGGATATTCCGTCCGATCCTTCCGCGTGCCTGTGACCGGATCAATGATCGTGCGGACCTTCATATTCCGGCGGCAGAAGGCGACGGCATCCTCCACCATCCTGTCAATGGTGCCTTCGATGCGCTTGTTGTCGGTAAAGCGGGCAGAATCGGTATCCGTATCGCCGATCTGCGTTCCCGGAACAACGATCGCGGTAATACCGAGCTGGGGGAAATAACCCTGCGGATAGAGACAGAAATTCATGACGGCAGCCAAGGTCACTTCCCCATCGCGGGTGATATTCAGCATTTCCAGCGTCTGCTCTCTGGTAAGCTGCGCAAAGCCCGGACGGTCCGCCCGGCGCTGGAGGATATACTGCTCCAGCTTATCCTCATCCAGCATGGAGAGCGCGGCCCGCTCCACCGGGCGCTCATCATCATGCAAATGGCGGCGGAACGCCTCGTAGCTGTACAGCTCATAATCCGTCATGGGCAGGTCGGCGTCACCGACCCGAATGTAGGAGCCCTTGCTGCGGCCCGCTCCCCGATAGTAGCAGGGTCGCTCGGACAGATCGATGGCAGGGATCTCCGCCGCGCAGATCCACCGGCCGTCCACTTCCGCCACCGTAAATACCGCCCGCACCGGCGGCTCCATCTGGTTGCATTGCTCCGTCACTTTTTTCTGAAGCTCCTGCAAGTCATAAACGCCGACCACCTGAAAACCGGCCTTTTCGCCGATGCCGAACAGCAGTACGCCGCCGCTGTCCTGATTGGAGAAGCTGGACAGCGTATCATACAGCCGCTTGGGACAGTCGGTATGAGCGGCCTTGCATTCCAGCGTTTGCGTTTCTGCCCGCTGTTCGCAGACCGTTTTCACTAATTCCACCAATTCATCCGATAAAATAGGAAACACCTCCATCCATTAACCTAAGAGTATCACATCGATTTAGCTAAACGCTTTGCTTATTGGCCGGTTTAGCTAAACATCCATGTTTGTTAAACTAAGAATACCACATCAATTTAGCTAAATCAATCGAATCTTGCAAAATCACGAAATTGTTATACCTGCCTGAGCCTTGTAAGATTCTCACCTAAAAAGGCAGACGGGATGCCAGATAAATGCCCTCCCCTACTCGATCTCTGTTTCTCCCCGCCCGGAGGAGCCGTCCCATATCCGCAGCCGATACACCGCCCGGATCGCCGGCACAGCTTCCCGTTCTTACATGCAGCTTTTGCGATCCGCGCGTCACGTTCCCATACTTACGAGGTCTTGATCTCGTTTGCCGCAAAATACCGGCAGCTGCATCCATGTCTGCCAGTATTTGTGCGTGCATAATATGTCTCACGTAAGTTTTGACCGAGTGTTTCTGTCAGGCACCCCCGTCCGAGCGGAGCGCATCCCGGCCAGTGCGCAGAGCCGTCTGTCAGCGTAGCCGCTTTCCAACGCAGCAAAAGGCACCAAAATGACGCTTCCGGATGCACTCCCCTCCCCTGCACGCACCGTGCAGGCATCTTATGAATGCCCTCTCCTGTTATGATCTTTTCCCCCCTTTGATCAAGCTAAGGAAGTTCATCCGGGCTTCTGCCACCATGGTAGGTTTCATCCTGCAAGATGCGGATGATGGTGGTAGTCGGCCATAAGTCGTCTGCCTGCCGCTTTTACCATGCGCCTGAAAATATAAAAAGAGGGAGCCTTCGCCGAAACGAAAGCTCCCTGGTTGGGAGGACCAACCTTTTGCTGTATACACATACAGCAAAATATATAGTATATGTCAACGCTTTTCTCCCAAATATGTTGTATCAAATGGGCATTTTTCAATATCCTCGACCGTGCGCTCGATGGCATCCACCGGGACGTGGATGCACAAGCTCACATCCTTTGCGGTCACAAGGTCCGGATAGGACACGATGAACCCACAGCCGCGCTTTAATCTGGTGGACGGGTTCTCGGATTCAGAGAGCTTTTTCTCCATCAGGTACAACATACCGGCTCGCTTGGCCCGATGCCACTTCTCCGCATCATCGCAGCGCCCAACAATCCAGCGGTACAGGTCGGAGCCGTCGACGCCGTCGTAGGCCCCTATAATGATGGTGGACGCTTCAAGGCTGCACATGATATTCCACACCACGTCGATATTGTGCTCCATCCCGAACTCGAACGCTCGTATGTCTTCCAATTCCATGGCGTCCTCATCCATACCGGCGCCGGGCATCCTTAGCAGCGTACACGCATACGCGCACAACTCAGTCGATTCGGGCTCGTCGTACCCATCATCCGGGCATGGCATATCGATTTCCCCGGCTATTACGGCACGGGCCTTCTCCGTCATATCTTTACTATAGTACACAGCAGTCTCCTTCCTGTCAGGTGACGATATCCCCTTCCACCATCTGCGTTATCTCCTCTGTGGATATACGGCGCTGGCCGTACACCAGGCGGCCCTCCTGTTGTAATAGGTTCTCCGGCTCATTCCCAGTTCGCTGGCAGCAGCAGCGGCGGAGATCTCGCCCGCCATCTGGCGCCGCACCACGTCACGGAGCAGCTCCTCGTCAGCCTCGATGCGGGGGCGGCCATCGGTGTATTCCGGGTCAGCCTCACGCCGCGCAGTCTTGCCGGACTGGGTACGTTCCACGATCATGTCGCGCTCGTACTCGGCGAACGCCAGCATGACCGTAACCATCATCTTCCCCATGGGCGTGTTATCCGCGATGCCCATGTTCAGCACGTTCACGCGGATACCGCGCTCCACGAGGTCTCTGACAATTCCGGTGCCCTCCGTGGCGGTACGGGCAAATCGATCCAGCTTGCACACAACGAACTCATCATCTGGCTCCAGCGCAGCCATGCACGCGTCGAACTGCGGCCGGTGCATCTTCGTTCCGGTGTACGCGTCGAGGTAGATATCCTCCTCGGCAACACCGGCAGCCATGAGCAGCTTCTTCTGTTCCGCGAGGCTCGTGCCGTTGCGGGCCTGTCCGGCCGTACTCACGCGCCCATAACCCACTCTCTTCATTCGTCCTCATCCTTTTCGTCATCCGGAACCGGATTGCTGGGGTCCACATAATCCAACACGAACTCTTCCGGATTCCGTGCTCTCTTGCTGGGAGACCGCTTCGGCCGGAGTACAATCTCATAACCAACTATATCAGCAATTTCGCAGAGTGTGTCAGTCCTGATAGCAGGCCGCATCAGTGCAGCCGAAAGAAAACTCTGGTCTCGCCCCATATTAACGGAAACCGTTTTCGAATTCGTTCCGCAGGTCTTAAATAAATCGTGCATGAGCGCCTTTAGCCGCATAATGTTACCTCTGAATATTTTTTAAGTTTATTATACTAACAATTGTTAGTTCCGTCAAGCGGCAATGACATGATGGCAAAATGACGGCCATTTCCTTAATATACACGGTTGGCGCTCCGCAATTTTTCCTTCTTGTACCCCTCCACCGCCCCCAATGTTAAAAATCCAGCCGAAAAATGACGCTCTGGGCAGTTCAAAGCTGCCCGATTTTCTGGCAGGCAAAAACGCTAACAATTGTTCAATCTTTTTGGCGGAAGCACTAACAATTGTTAGGCTGCCCCACACCGTGCAAAATGTTTGAGTTTCTGCACACCTGCGCAGTCCGGCAGCCTTTTCAGAACTGAACGCAGCAGCAGATCTATTTATATGATGTATGCTCAGTTCTGAGCGCGAAGCCATGCCGCCGATCTTTTCATAAACGCCTGCCGCCGCTATAGCCGCTCAGACGCTCTAACACCTGTTGTAGGCGCTTCTGCTGGCTGCTGGGGGTTCGTTCCCCCTGTGTGTTTTCGTCTGCTTTTGCGGTTGAGCCCTGCGGTCAGTTCTGAGCGATGATTCAGAACTGACCGTAAAATTCCCTCTATCACTCAGTTCTGAAAAATCGGCTCAAAAGCAAAAAAGTCCGGGCCCCCCGCCATTATGGCGGGAAACCCAGATACTTAACCGATCCCATGATCCCAATACATCATATCCCCAGAATGATGGAGCGCAACTGCAGCCATCTCATCCGCGCCCCTCCCTGCGGAGTGTCCGGCAGATCCGCAGCAGCCCCTCCAGCGCGGCCTGCACCGGCCGGATACCTCATCATCAATCATCATGATAATCCCCTGTAAATGTTAAGCTTACACCCTTGACTTTTTTCCCCTCTCCCGGCAGCCCCAGCGCGGCATATGCCGTGATGAAGGCCGCCTCATCCAATGCCTCACTGAGGCCGCGCCCCAGCATTCCCTCCAGCCGCCACACTGCGGCCGCATAGTCCGGCATCTGCTGCGTGAGTCCCTCGTGGATGAGGGCAGGCAGCCGCAGATATTCCGGCGGCAGCCGCTCCAGCCGGAGACGGAGCCGGACGAACGCCTCCCCCAGATGCCGGTCTGCAAGCGCACTCATAGCAGCACCCCCAGCAGCTCGTCCATCAGCTCGTCTGATGCCGCCGCCCAGTCGCTCGGGTATCCTGCCCAGGCCGTGCCGGTGTGTGCCAGCTCGTCCAGCTCGTCCGAATGCTCCAGGCAGTAGTCTGCGAGCGCGTCCCAGGCCAGGCCGGGGGTGGAGCAGCTCCGGATGAACGCAGCCTCAGCGGTGACTCCCCGCCGCATCTCCCAGCTCTGGCTGGTGTGGTCCCAGCAGAGGCTCCAGCGTCCGGGCTCCGTGTCTGGGGCGTGGACGGCCGCCAGCTCCGCGCGCGGCATCTTGGGAAAGAGGGTGGGGAAACGCGTGCCGGGCCGCAGGATGATGCGGAATCCGGTGGGGGCTGCGCCGGTGCCGGCGTCCTGCCACCCGTCGGGGATGGCAGGCAGAACGGGCGTCCAGCCAAGGCTGGGGGTGGTACGCGAGACGGTGCCCCAGGGGGTGCTGCAGATATATCCGACAATATTGTCCATAGGAATCCTCCTCTCTCCCAGACCGGACAACTCTCAGGGAGATCTCGTATTTCCCGGAGCCGGGGTTCCGGGCTCTTATTTTATTGCTCCTGCGACGGCTGCCAAAACGCTTCCATCATCCACGTTCCCGGCCCCCATACATTCGGCACAACCCGGATTCTGTCCCCGTGCCACATGGCAATCAGAGCGGAGTCTTTGGAGAAGTACAGCTTGCCCTCCGGGTCGAACAGCTCGTCCCACTCCGGCGGCACACGGTCCGGCGTCCACTCCTCAGGCGGCATCGCTCCCGGTGCGTACCGCTCCATCCATGCTGCGTACACGTCACGGAACTCTGTGGAGTTCTGCGGAATGCAGCCGTCCAGGATCTCTGCTATGAGGCTCGGCGCGATGTTGCGCACCTGCGGCCCCTCATCGGGCACGATGCCGTAAATACGCATTTCAATCATAAATCGCTTGAATGGTGAGCATTTTGCTTTGCTTTAGCTCCTCCCAATCTTCATCTGTGAGGGGCGGGAGGATGCTGCACAGCTCGTCAAAATGGTAGGCAGCCAGACACGACAGCGTCTGATCTCGGTCCGCGCACTCTGGCGGATAGTCCTCCAGTAAATGGCCGAGATCCGGGTTGCAATGGGCCCAGTAATCATCGTCCAGTTGGAGCAGCTTGCCGATCTCCCACAGCTGTGTTGCCCGCTGGTTCGTATATTGTGTGCCCAGCACATAGTTGATCCATCTGATATAGGTCTTTTCCCGCACCAGACAGCCGTTGATGAGCGTTGCGGCATAGGATGTGCTCCAGAGCGTTGTTAAAATATGCACGGCGGCGACTGTGGAATAGTAGCAGCTTCCAATGATCTTGCCGCAGCCGAACCAGCCGTCTTTCGCGTTGAGACACCACCGCTCACCGCTGTTTTCGTCCAGATAATTGTAGTGGCCGACGGCCTTGCCGTCCTCCTCGTCCAGCTCCGGCGGAGAGAGCAGGTACAGCTTGTGTCCGTATAGCTGTACCGATTCCACTGTCACCATACCGCCTGCCCGCAGGAGCTTCAGCGCCTGCTGCGCGTATTCCGCCCGGTGTTCCTCCGGGATGTTGATTTCTCCTAAATATTGACTCTCAATGCCCATGATTTCGCCTCCTTATGTGAGTTCAGCATACCACGGCGGACGCGTGCAAACATTAAACCTATGGTATAAAATGAAGGTCGGGAACGATCCATTCCCGGCCTTCATTATGCTCTATGGCGCCTGTTCCACAATGATCTTGTCCATGGGGACGCCCCAGAGCTTGCTCAAGGCATACAGGTTATCCACACTGGGCAGATTACGCCCGTGCTGCCAGTGGTAGATCGCCTGCGGATGTTCAAGTCCCAAGTAAGTCTGTAAGTCCTGTACGGAATATCCTTGTTCCAACCGCAGCTGGCGGATATGCGCGCCGGTAGCCGCAAGGTCAATGGTCGGATAGGCCATGTTGATGCTTCGCATGAGTCTGTCCCTCTATGCCGCTGGGTTGATGCAGAGGTCGATGCCAAGCTGCGTGGCCAGAGCGTGCTGGATAGCCAGCCGGTCATACCAGCCATATACTGTGCCGATGTGCCGGAGCAGACAGGACTTGTCCAGTGGCATCACCTGCTCGCACATGGCGATACTGCCGCTGGAAAGGCCGTAACCCCGGAGGTATACATGGGTGGGCAGCGCGGGCTTGTGGCGCTGAGTGGTACAGGGTACTACCGACACGACAGGGCTGGAGGCGTTGCCCAGATCATTGCTGACGATGACAACCGGGCGGGTGCCGCGCTGGACGTGGCCTGGTACAGTCGGCAGGGCTGCCCACCAAAGCTCCATACGGTGCACGGCGGGACGGGGAAGGTTCTGCTTGCGCTTTTTCATAATTTTGTCTCCTCGTATAAAAGATATTTGGAAACAAAAAAGCACTGCACAGGCTATAGTAGTCCCGTGCAGTGCGGAAGATTCTCTTGCCTTGGGGGGGCGAAATGGGTATAATATCCCTGCGGTGCAGAGTTTCTGCTGCTTCGGGCGGTCGTGTCGCCTGCTGCAGGCGGTAGGGTGCTGGTAACACCCTGCCGCTGCCGTGCTATTTTGTTTTCATCGTCATTATACCACTTGTTGATAGGCCGTGCAACCCGCATCGGGCCATCGCGCGCGGCGGGAAAAAATTTTAATTTGCGTGGAACAGGCAGGAATGGCCGAGGTGGACATTCCTGTTTTTTATGTAAGTCAGGTGGCCGGCAGGTACTGTGTGGCAGTTAAAAAAAGAGACACAAAAATAGTTCTCCTTGTCAATTTGATTGTGCAATGATAGAAAAATTACGCGATCACAATCAAGCGGCGGCGCTGCTGCGTGCGGCAATTTCACTGAAAGAACGGCAATGCAATTCGTGCTTCTGAAAGTTCACTGGCAGATAAAATTGATATAAATAAGATGTGTGTTTTCAATTTTTTCAAGCGTTTCCGGCGGCGTGTTCGCCGCTTTTTTTAATGAGAAATCGTAAATTATTCGGCGGTTCTGACGCGGCAGTCCCCTGCTTTTAGAGATGAGTTATAGCGAAACACGCACGAAAAATATCGTCGGTTTCGAAGAAAACTGAACTCGTTTTTACGAATTTCGGCTCTGTTTTTTGAGTGAGTTCTTCATAGAACCCAGCCGGTTTTTCGCCGGAATTGACGCTGCTTTCAGCGGAATGAAGCTGTGCGATCTGCGCAGTTCGACCGCTGAGTGACGCATCTGCGGCTGCTTGCGCGCACGATATGCAAGCTGTTTTGCTGGCAAAAATGCTGCGGAATTTCCGCTCAAGCGCGCCAACGATGGCGGCTTTTTTCTGATGATTTTGCGCTCGCAATCAGCGTTTTTGCCTTTGCATTTAGCTACTTTGCACGCTATAAAGATGACTGAAAGTATCTGAATTCTCATCGGAAAAGTTTGTTTATCGGCCCTTTTATGAGAGAAAAAAGTCGGCGGAATGTGTCCTGCGTGAGTCGCAAAGCGCGTCCTGCGTGAGAAAAAAAACACATTCTGCCGTCTCTTTTTTTGAGTACTCCTGACAGGGTTTGATGCAATTCAACTGCGGAGCTCTCCCCTGTTTTGATGCTCCGCAGTTACGAAAATCGGAGGAAAATTAAGAATGAGCGGAGCGTTCTCCACATCTTTTTTGCTCAGAAAATGAAGAAGAAACACGCATCCGCTGCCTCATTTGGATGACGGTATGGTACGTCATTAGGGGGCTGGCAGTCTGGCGGAGTACGTCGTCCCGGCAGAGCTGAATGCCGATATCCGTCTGGAGCCCGGTAAGCATGAGCTGACCGCCGAAGAGATCGCAGCGGCCAAGGCCAATACCGCCGCCATCGCCAATGGCGATGGCCTTTGTCTGGTGGGTGTTCCGGGAGGCCGTCGGCCTCTGCAAAGCGGCCAGCTGTACGGCGTTCGTGAACCGGTACAAAGCTTTTGCCCCCGGCCCGGCTACCCGGACCCGGCTTAAAACCAAAACGAGAACCGCCCTGCGGCCGTGGGCGAAATTTTTTTCTTGACTCCTGAAAGTGCGCGCCGTATAATCATATTGTAAATGTCTCTCTTAGCCTGTTATGGGCACGTTTCTTCCCTGCTGCTTGCGGCAGTCGTTTCTAAATTTGACTGTTTTCGTGATTGACGGTATATTACTATTGAATCGCGAAGTGATATCGTACAAGAGAGTTCATTCTAACAAAGAGCAAAGAGAATATATAAAACGAAGAGCTAAAACAAACCTGATTAGGTTGTTTTAGCTCTTTATATTTTTCGAAAGGAGGTAGAGCGTATGCGAATCAAATTGTTTGTCTCTCATGTCCGGCAGCGTGGGAGCATTACCCCGGCATTGCTGTCTGCCGGCAGCACATGGCACGCGCGGCCGCTGGCCGCATCCGTCTGCACGGTAGTGCCTGCCGCCGCTGTGGCCACTGGCTACAGCAGGACGTTTGTGCGTCCCATGCGGCGTCTTACTCACCAAAACCAATCAGAGACAGTGGGCAAGCGTCACCCACGGAGCCTTACGCGGCAAGGCTTTGACGCATCCGTCTTCCGGAAACGAGGCGGAAACAGGGACCGCGGACTATTGGGGGTACTATACCCAGAAAGGATATTGCGTATGATCCACACTCAGAACGAGGGCATCTACCGCGCCCTCATCGCCCAATTGGACAAGCTGGCCCGGCACAACCGGCAGGAGAGCTACAAGACCCGGCAGCGGTACTATGAGGCCATGCAGCGGTTTTGCCGCTATTTGGCGGAGGAGTACCGCCTGCAGAAGCTGGCCAACATCTCCGGCAAGCATCTGGTTGCCTACGTTCGCCACCTGCAGGAGAACGGTAAGGCGGCCAGCACCATCAAGACGGAGCTGGCGGCGATTCGGTTCTGGCATGACCAAATTTCCAATACTAAACATAAGCTGCCCTCCAACGGGGATCTATCAGATCAGGCGCCGTTGGAGCGCCGAAAGCTTCAGGGGACTGACCGGCACTGGACGCCGGAGCAGTTCACGGCCTTCGTGGCGGTTTGCCGGGAAGCGGGCCGGACTGACTATGCAGATATTGCCACGCTCACCTTTTATGTCGGTCTGCGCATCCATGAGGTCTGCCGTCTTGATACGGCTGCCGTGGAGGCGTGGGAGCGCACAGGGCTGTTGACGGTCAAGGGCAAAGGCGGACGTGTCAGGAGCGTGCCTGTGGAGGCAGGAGCAGCAAAACAGGCGCTGCGTGACCGGCGAGCCGCAGTCCAGCGCGGGCACAAGCTGTTTGTGCCGGATGATACGGCCACCGATGCCTATATCTATGCCTTCCAGAGCTTCCTTCGGGAGCACCGTCCGGATCAAGGGACAAATCCTCGGCCACTGACGCATCATGGGCTCCGGCATAGTTACGCCATCCGGCAGTACCAGACGGCCGTGGACGGTGGAGCTTCAGAACACCGCGCCAAACTGGATGTGTCTCACTTGCTGGGCCACGGTCGGGCAGACGTGACGAAGATATATCTGGCGTCAGCTGAGGAAGATGAGCCATGAATAAGGTACACACAAAAGTACACACTTGACCTTTGGACGAGCCAAATAATGTTTTACAGAAGTTCACAAACCTTGATTTTGCTGGTTAGCCAATAACTTTTTTGCCATGATAAAAGGCAGTGCCTGATTCGAGTCCAGCAGTCTCTGCCAAAACGACAAAATCCGAACTTGTTCCTAATCGGGGATGGGTTCGGATTTGTCTTTTATTTGCAATTCTTTACAATGTGGCGGGGCATCCCGAAGCAGACACCTCTGCCCTTTCTACGTTCAATGACAAAAATCAGGTTGCCGCGTATGCGGTCAACGGCTTTGCATGGGCGGTTTCCAATAAGGTTGTTGGCGGAACCAGCAATACCACTTTATACGAATCTTGATTCAGAGACTTTTCCCATTGGAACAATCAAAGAACTTTACCGTCTCCGTTGGGGAATTGAAACTTCCCTTAGAGAATTTAAATATACCATTGGGCTATCTTGCCTGCACGGCAAGAAAACGGACTTTTTACTACAAGAGGTTCTTAAAATGCTTTACACCCAAACAGTGTTAGCGTTCGCCAGGAAAACCACTGCGGGGGTGAGGACATTTTTTTGGACTTATTTGATGTAGTTCCTAAATTTCTCCGCCTCAATATCAATGGAAAAAGTAGGGCCAAAAATATCTTCCTCTACAATTCCAATGGCGGATGTAGAATCAATCAACTCACCTGAGTTCGTCTCAAAAACTTGAATTTCAATTTCATCATCATTAGGGTAAGCGCGTAGCATAGTGATCAAATCGCCGACTGTCATTTTCTATTCCTCCGTATTCATTACTTGCACAAGCCCAGGCTAGTGGAAGGCATGACTCCCAGGCAAAAACTTCGGCTGAGAGCATGTCGAATGCTGATCTCATATCAGAAGAATGGTAATTTCGGATTTCAATCTCCTCGGGTGGAAAGAATCTTTTCCGGCGAAACGGGAAATTTGATCACTCAGTTTATACAGCATGAGCGCGCTATTGGTCGTTCTGAAAAAACAATCGAATCCCGCGAAATATATCTGCGCGCATTTAATCTGTACTTGCAACGATTTGATTTGTCCTTTAATGACCTGTCTGTCGATTGCATCGAGGCTTTTTTCAAATCAATGAATTATGAGCTTGCGATGCGCCATAACAGTGCCAACCATCTCAGGCAGCTTTTCCATTATCTCTATGATCGCGGAATTACTGTTACAGACAATCTCCCATCCACAGGCCGGATGTGTGCAGGATACCGACAGCTAAACACTTCAAAGTCGGCGTCAAATTGAATCGAATAAAAGCCCCCTTCCCTGTGCGCCCTTGCACTGAACACAGGAAAACCCCCGGTTCGCACGAACCGGGGGTCTTTGTTCTTCCCCACGGCCGGAAGATTCCGGCCGCGGCTGGGTTCTATGGAGTTCGGGCTTTGGGGCTTACGCCGCGTCGGGCGGGAGGACGATGCCCTCCTCGTCCCAGGTGGTCAGCGCAAAGTGGTAGGGGCGGCCCTTCTTGTCCTTCTGGCGGTTCAGCTCCGCCAGCAGAGCCTTCACCGTGTCGGGGTGGCGCTGGGCGATGAGCACGGCCTCCCGCACCTCCATATCGTCCGCCACGCAGCCGTCGTGATACATCCGCAGCTGATACAGATCCTCCGCCTTGCTGCCGCCGGCCTTCGCCTCAAAAAGAGTGACGCCCTCCGTGCTGCTGACAAACAGATCCGACTTGATTTGCAGGTTCAGGCACTGATACAGATTCTTCTCCGTGGTGACCCGCAGAACGCCCGGTTCCGCCGACTTTTTCTCTGCCAACAGACGCACCAGCATCTGCTCCCGCCCCTCCTCCTTGAAGGGCTCGGGGATGTTGGCGCGGATCCAGCTGAACAGCGCCGCCACCTTTTCGTCATCCTCGCGCAGACCGTTTTTCGCCGCCTTGGTATCCGGCAGGGCTTCCGCCTGATCGCTGAGAATGTCGATCTGGGCGAGGAAGCGGTTCTGGCTGGGGTGCAGGGCCTTCCCCCAGATCTCGTTGTACAGTCCGTGCTGGATGGCACGGCCGTTGATCCGGATCTCCGCGCCGCTGGACGCCATGTTGGCCCGGTAATAGAAGGCGTTTTCCTTGCTGCGGCGGATGCTTCCGTAGCGGCAGCAGATGGTCACCAGTCCGCCGCCCAGATCGGTCTCCACCGGGGGCAGCTCCGTCATCTGGCCGTCCCGCCAGTTGGGCTCCAGCGCCCCGGCAATCTCCCCGCCGTCAGAAGCGCCGCTCTTGTCAACGGCGGTGAAGCAGATGGTGAACGCCTTGTCCCGCAGCAGGTTGGCGTAGGTGTAGCGTAGGGTCTCCCGCAGGTAGGCCGCCATCTGCGCAAAGGTGGGCTCCTCCTTTTTGGAGGCGGGCTTGAGGGTCAGGAACTTGTGCATGGGGCAGCGCACCCGCACCACCGTTCCGGTCCCGCCTGCCACCTCCCCGCTGCCGGGGATCATCGACACGGGCATGTGGATGTCATAGGGGCCTTCTGCCCGCTGGTAGCGGTCGTTGGCCACGTCCTCTGCCGTCCGGGTCTGGATGCTCCAATGCTGATCCTCCCCGGCGTTGATGGACGCCAGGGCGTGCTTCAGGCCCATGCCGTGCTCGTTCAGAGTGGATTCGGCGCAGGAGCGGGCGGCAATGGTGAGGGCGGCGTCCATGTTCTCGATGCCGGTGCCGTTGTCCCGGACCATGACGTCCACATGGTCCCCCTGCTCCTCCAGCACGATCTCCACCCGGCCGCGGATCCCGTGGGCGTGGAAATTGGAAATAGGGTTGTCGATCAGCTCGCAGAGGGTCTGGCCGAAGTCCTTGAAGTTGCCGGAAATGCCGGCGAAAAACTCCTTGCCGTTGGGGGCGTTGTCGATGTTTCGAATGATGATCTCGCGCATAATAGTTCCTCCCAAAAATGTTTTTTCGAAAACAAAACGCACGGTGCAGGTCATTGCCCTACATCGTGCGGGAGGAACGTACACTTCCCTCTTGCCCCGCCCGCCGAAAAAGGGTATACTGTCCCTATCGGTGCGGGGAATCCCGTTGTGTAGGTGGTCATGTCACCTGCGCAGGTGCAAAGGAGCGGCAACTCCTTTGTACTGCCGTGTTTTTACTTTCTGGATATATCATAGCATATACGGTTGCGCATATCAAGCCGGAATGTTGCACAAATATACGGTTGCATATATGTTGACCATTACCATATAGACGGGATCAGGCAGCCGCGGTATACTGAAATAGATAGCAGTTGAATGGGAGGGAGCACTATGCCGCCAACGGATGCCCAACGCCGGGCACGGGACAAATGGCTGTCCGAAAAAGTTGAGACCATTAACCTGAGAGTGCCGAAAGGCTCAAAAGAGATCATTAAGACCCACGCCGAGAAGCACGGGGAGTCCACAAACGCTTTTGTTTATCGCACCGTGATGGAAGCCATCGAGCGGGACGAGCAGGCCGACAGCGACCGCTGAGTGGGATCGCGCCCATGAGAGCTGCGCCAAGAATTTCTGTTGACCTTTTTGAGAAACCTTGGTAGAATAAGCGGAACTATAAAGTTGACATGTCGGTGTACCGAGGATGTCAGATTGCCGATAGAGAGCGGCCGGCAATGAGCGGCCCTTTCTTGAAAGCGGCAAGCAAGACCGGCTTTGCCGGTCGAGTGTATAGGGCTGCGCTCTGACGCTCAAAAAAACAGCAAAGCTCGATCTCTCATGCGATTGGGAGATCGAGCCTTGCTGTTTTAATCATATCGCAACGCTGGCTCTCGTGCCCAACGCCCCGCAGTAAGCGCTCAACAGGAACCGTCAAAGATAAGATCATCCGTGTCCGTTGTTCCGCCAGTAAAGGCCCGATGAAGGCCCGGTCCGGAGGGAATGCTTGGAACGCCAGCTGCCACCGCAGAGGATATCCAAAAGCAGATCAGGGGGCATAAACGTTCGCATCACAAAAAGCCACGCAAGTATCCACGCTGTATGATGTCCGCCAAGTATGCTTGTGGGCAGATCGCTCAAGGTAAAGCGCAGCCCAATTTGGTTGCATAGTAGAAAAACAGCCGTTTTGGGTTGCTTTTTGTTTTTGCGTGCTGTATTTACCGTAGAGAGGAATGAACTATGCCGCAAAATTACACAGCTTGCAATACATATAGTTCTGTCTGCGGTTTTGAATCGAATGAGCAGACAACCACTGCCTGTGTAACCATGATCTCTCCCGCAAGCTCATTTCGCAGGCTCCTCTGCCAACGCATGAACGTGCTGTAGCCGATTCCATGCTCCCGGCACCATTGCCGCTTTGGCATACCGCTTCCGTTGTACGCTTTTATGATTTCGATACATCTCTCTTTTTTCAGGGTTTGAAACTCGTCCGGCATTCCTGAGACCTCCTTGAGGCTTTTGGTACCGATGGGGCTTTTGATACCTCGGTCTCAATTATCTCATCTCTACTTTGATCTTGCCAGACGGTGGATTATGAGGCGCTTACTCTGAGGCCGGGTGACTATCATTGGTTTCAGCGGTGCAAAATGTGTCCCGCGTTTTACAAAAACAGCAGCAGTTCACGCCAAACAGCCCCGGTCCCCTGTGAAAGGGACCGGAGCTGTTTTTTCGTCACTTCATGGAGCGTGCCAGGAACGCGGCGATCTGCGCTCTCGTGCAGGTGGCGGTGGGGTCGAAGCGGCCGCCACCCACGCCGGTGGTCACGCCGTTCTCCACGGCCCAGGACACCGCGCCCGCGTAATAGCTGTCAGCGGAAACGTCGGTAAATGTGGCCGCAGTCGCAGGAGCAGGCTGACCCATGGCCCGCCACAGCATCGTTACCATCTGGGCGCGGTTGATGGCGGCGTTGGGGTTCGCGCCGTCAGAGATGCCCTTGGCCTTGGCCCAGTTCTGAGCGCTTTCGTACCAAGTATTGCCGCCGTTCAGATTTGCGTCATTCTGGCGGGCGAGGATCGTCCACAGCTGCGCCCGGGTGGTGGAATTGTTGGGGGCGTAGATTGTGGCGCTCATGCCGTTCACCAGCCCACGGGCGCTGACGAAATCGATGGCGTCCTTGGCCCAGTGGTTCCGGGTGTCGATGAAGCCCTTAGAGTTATCAACGATTTTGACCGTTGCGCCGCCATTCACGGTGAGTTGGATGCCGTTCTCCGTGGGAATGGAATCCTTCAAAATTTCCTCCGTGCCGTCGGGATGGACAAGCACCGCCACCGTGCCGGGCTTCACGTTGGAAACGGGAATTTCCACCTTCGTTTCGCCTGTGCCCTTGGGCAGTTCCACCTTGACGGTGGGGGCGGTATTGCTGTTGCGGGAAGCTTCCACCTCCACGGGAGCCTTCACCGCCTCGCCGTTCTTCTTTGCGTCCTCCACGGCCTTGCCGCTGACCTTAGCCGCCGCCTCGGTCTTGCTCTCGCCGTTCTCGATGGTGGTGACGGTCATTCCGGTAGAGCCGTTGGCCGTGGTGGTTTTGGTGGTCTCCGTGCCGGAGGTCACGCCGTTTTTGTCGGTCTTGGTCTCCGACTTCGTTTCAGACTTCGTACCGTCCTTGGAGGTGATGGTCTCGGTCTTGTTTTCCGTCACCGTACCATCCTTCCTGGTCTCGGTCCGGGTCTCGCTTTCGACCTTCGAGCCGTCCTTGTTGATCACGGTCTCGGACTTTGTTTCGGCTTTCGTTCCGTCCGGTTTCGTCTCCGCTTTCGTCTCGGTCTTGGTTACGGAACCGTCCTTGCCGGTGGTGGTCTCCACCTTGGTGCCGTCTGGTTTTGTGACCGTCTCCACCTTCGTACCATCGGGCTTGGTGGCGGTCTCAGGCTTGGTGGGCGTCGTGCTGCTGGAGCCGCCGCCACCACCAGAGGAAGAACCGCCGGAACTGCCGCCCGTAGAGCCGCCGGGCTGAGAGGGCGTGGTGCCGTCGGTCACGGTGACCATGCAGACTGCGGATTTGCCCGAACCGTCCGTCGCGGTGGCAGTGATCGTCGCGGTACCAACCTTGACCGCCGTCACGGTGCCGTCAGGGGCTACGGTGGCAACATCCTCGTCAGAGGATGCCCACTTCAAAGCCTTGTTGGCGGCGTTCTCGGGCGCGACCGTGGCGGTCAGCGTTTCGCTGTTTCCAACAGAAATCGAAGTGCTCGTCTTGTTCAGCGCAACGCCGGTGACAAGGACATTCCCGGGCGTGACGGTGCGGACGTAGCCGCAGATATTGCAGGTGGTGTCCGCGTCATCGTCGTAGATGTGCGCCGCTTTGTCCTTGATGCTTTCGGACTGATTCGGGCAGTCCGCGTCGGTACATTCGTGCCAGTGGTTCGTACCGTCCTTGCTCCAATCGCCGTAGCGGTGCTCGTGGGCGGGCGGGGTCACGGTGAGCGTCGCGGGCTCGGAGTATACGGGAGGCGTGCTCACGCGGTCACTGCCCGTATGGTTGTTCGTGTTCCAGAGCACACAGCGGAACAGCTGGCCGCTCTGTGCCGCCGTGACGGACGGGATCGTGTAGCTGGGAATGTAGTTCCAAGTGTAGCTCAAGGAGTCCTCTATATGACTGATGCCGCCGGCGCCTTCGATGTCCATCCAGTTTTGGCCGCCGTCGGTGCTGCTCTGCCACTGATACTCCAGTGTGTTGAGATATTGCTTGATCAGCTTGGCGGAGAATGTCACCGAATCACCCACAGCCGCGGACACACTCCGCGGCTGCTCCGTGACCACAGGTGTGACGCACACAAGGAGCCGCCATAAACCGATCACGGTTTTGACCGTATTGTCGGGATAGGTCAGCGTGACATGGATACGAACGTACTGATAGTCCATTTCATCCGTGATGGTGATGGGATAGGATTTGCCCGCGGGTGGGATCGCAGCCCACTCCTCTTCCGTTGGCACATCGTTTCCGCAGATCTTCCAGCGGTATTCCGCCGTGACGCCCGTCAGAGAGCTTATGGGATACCAGGTTTGGCCGTCGTAAAAACCGGCGGTAATGGTCGCGGTCTCGTCCTGAATGAATTCGCCGTTTCCCCGCATGGGCGAGGCCGCGCCGCGCAGAACTGCGGGACAGTAGTACGCGGTAAATGTATGGGAATATGTCGTGCCATCCTTATTCGTCGCCGCGCAGCGGAACTTTGCGCCGTGCAGGGAGAAAGGCAGCTCCGCTTGGTAGGTGGCTTCGGCCGCGCCCTCGATATTTTCCCAGGTCGTGCCGCCATCCCGGCTGACCTGCCATTGCAGCGCGGGCGCGGGCGTGCCGGTGACTTCAACGGTCAGAGTCATGTATTCACTGATTTTGACCACGCGGCTGACATCCTCCGTCGGGCTGGTGAACTCCGGCACATCGCCGATGGTCATGCTGCCGTCCGACTTGGGATAGTACTTATTCCCGCCGACGGTCACAGTCTCCACCTCTGCATCCTTGGGGATCCAAAGGTAGAGCTTGCCGCTGCCGTCGGTGGTGATACGGCTGTCGTCAAATGTCGCATTGACCGGAAGTCCGGAAAGGATGACATCCTCTACCACGGTGTTCTTTTCCGAAAGGGTCAGGGTGACCTTTTTCAGTTCATTGCCGCCGGAATCTTTCACGACCGTGTTCACCGGAACATTCAGATCGACACTGCCGCCGTTGATGATAATGTTGGCACAGTTGATCGTGCCCAGACCGAAGACCAGGCTGTTTGAGATGGTGAGTTTCCCAAGCATCGTCTCCGGTTTGTTCGTGCAGTTGTTGATGAGCGTGATGCCATTGAATGTCAGGGAGGCGCTGGTGCTGCCGTCCATGGCGTGGTCGCCGCGGAGCGTCAGCTTTTCACCGCCGGACTGCCCCTTGATGGTCAGACCGCCCGAACCCTTGAGCGTCCAGACCGCATCGGTGCTGCCTTCGTTGGACCTCATGACACTCTCAGTGTTTTCCATCAGCACGATGGAGAGCTTCGAGCGGTCATCCAGCTCCACGCGCTTGTTCGGACCGCTCAGGTCCAGTCCGTTGAGCTTGACCTCCGCCTCGCCGCCTGTAAGCATACGGATGCCGAAGTCTGTGATAAACTTCCAGTCCGCCTGCAGCTTGACGTCCTTCTCAGGGTGATAGTCGATCCAGGTGTCCTTTGCAGAGTCCCCCAGATAGCCCGCACAGAGCGCGGTGTTGTCTCCGCCGGGTGTGCCGCGGAAGGCGAGCACGCCCGAGGCGAGGAGCAGGTTGAGCAGGATCATCTTGCCGCTGGCGCTGTTGTCGGCGGTGGTGATGATGGGCGCGTCTTTCTGCGGATCATGGATGAAGCCGACCGGCGAGCTGCCGTCGTCCTGAAAGCCCTCCACACTCATGATCCTTGTACCGTTCGGAAGCCAGAGGTAGACAGTGTTGTCGCCGACGAGCATGGTGAGATCCTTAATAATGTCATCGTTGACAGTGTTGGGGATATTCACGCGCAGTTGTGTGACCAACGGGCAAAAAGTCGACTGCATGGTGCCGCTGGTAGCGTCGGTGCGGTAGGCGATTATCATGAGGTTCCGGCTCTGGTTCATGTCCTCCAGCTCGACCTTTGTCCGGTAAACAGGATTGCCGCTGTGATCCGTGACACCGGTGACCGCCTTGCCGGAGGTATCCGTCAGGTTGGCGTTGCTCCTACGGTCGATCTTCACCGTGCCGCCGGAGTGCTCCCCCTCCAGTGTGCTGCGCGTGACGCGCAGGTTTCCGGCAAAGTCGGCGCTGATCCAGCAGTTTTCAACGGATACGTTGGCTCCCGTTCCGCCGATGGTCTTACCTGCGGCGTAAATGGCGCAGTCCTTGAAATTCACAGTTGCGCCGCTTGCCGCCGAAAGACCGCCCATGAGCGCCAGTGAGGACTGCGCCATGCCCCCGCCGATGAGGTTCAGCGTGCCGCCCTGTTCCACATAGATGGTGGGTGCGCTGCCGCTTTTCAGATAGCTCTTGCCTGTGAGCTTCAGGTTCAGCGTCGCGCCGCTGCGCACGGTAAGAAAGGTGTGATCGCGCACGATTGCAAGACCATCGAGCACGACGGTGTGCTCACCCTCCCGCACATCGATGCCGTAGTAATTATTGTAGTCCGCCGCAAGGACTTTGCTGAAGCCCTCTTTGAGGTTCAGCTCCTGCTGCGTGCTGCCGGAGCTGTAAACATTCTGCTTGATGGAATCTGTATCCCCGGGGCGGTCGGCGTTGCGATAGTACCAGGTTTTTCCCTTGCTGTTTTGGCCCTCATTGTAGCTGAGCACCAGCACGGCATTTCGGATGCCGCTGATCTCCACCTCTTTTTCAGGGCTTGCGGTTGTTCCGAGGATCACATTCTCGTAGATGCTGCCGTTCACCGGCTTTGTTATGACGGCCTTTGTGTATGCCGTGTCTCCATTGGTCCCGGAAAGATCCCAGCGGCCGTTGACCTTCAGCGCGCCGTTTTCATTCTCGTTTGAAAGAATCGGGTTCTGTGTTTTCGCGTACAGATAGCCGCCGAGGTCGACCGTCAGGTTCGAGGAAACGTAAATAGCTTCCTTGCCGTCGTATCGGTTGGTCTCCGTACTGTAGCCGTTGGAATAGGCGCGGACGGTTCCGCCACCGCCGATCTCCAGTACATTGGCCTTGATGCCGTAGCCCTGACAGCCGTCATTGCCGTTCCGACCGTCGCTCGTGGCGGTCACCTGACCGCCGACGACGCGCAGTGTTCCGTCCACAAGCAGGGCGACGGGATAGTCATTTTGGTATACACAACCCTTGGTGGTCGCATTAAGCGTGCCGTTCACTGTCAGATCGTTCTTGACATTGAGCGCGTAGAAGTCCAGATTGTTTCCCTGTGCCTCTGCGGTGACGCACGTCCCGGCGCCAACGGCCATGCTCCGCGTCACGGTTCCATTCATGTAGCTGCGCAGTGTTAGATCCACGCTCCCGCTTGTCTCAATGCCGCCGGACTGAATGGGGAAGGTCTGGGCATCAATGGTCAGGCTCCCGCTGCCGGAGAAGCGGACGGTATTGCCCCAGATGCCGAGATAGCGCGGCGTATCCAGATCGGAAGCGGCGGGCATATACTTCAAGCTACTGGAATCACCAATGTAATTGCTGCCCTCAAGCACGATGTTCAGCGTCCCGACATTACGGCTGTCGAGAAAGACGTTATAGTATTCGAATATGCCGGGCAATTGCTTGGACGAGACCTTTGTATAAGTGTCGATCGTGCAGTTTCGCAGCGTCAGCGTCTTTGTGGCGGCGTCATACTTGAAGCCGCCGGTCGTATCGTAAGTGCTGCTTATAGAGCTTTGTGTGATGTCGAGAACGGTGCTGCCGAGGGTAATCGTGCCATTCGCCGCCCGCGCACTGATGCCATTGGCCGCCCGCATTGCGGCCGGGCTTACTTCGGCGGCAACGGCATCACTGCCAAGTTCATCATCCGCTGGCGCGGATGTTCCCTCGTCCTCCGCGGGGGCGTTCGGGTCGGCGTCTTCGGCGGGCACAGACGGATTTTCGTCCTCCGCAGGGGCATTCGGATCTTCGCCCTCGGTGGGTGCGTCAGGTTGCTCCTTACCAGACTGCTCCTCATCCGCGCCGCCCGGGGCGGGGACAGGGTCTTCTTTAGGGGTCGGCGTGCTGCCGGTTTCGTCCGCAAGCTTCGGAGCGCGGCAGTCTTCGGGCTGCGCGTCCTCTGCGCCGCAGACGGGACAGTCAGGGTTCATGGCCCCTTCCGTGCAGACTGCTTCGCAGATGCACGGGGAAACATCTTCTCCCCTTTCCTCGTCATCCGCGAACGCTGTTGTGGGGATCAGGGTCAAGCACAGAGCAAACGCGGTAAGCAAGCTAAGAAATCTTCTTTTCATTGTGATCCCTCCACGATAAAAGAGTTTTGGCTTCTCCAAGGGAATATCCCCTTGCCTAAATTTACTGTTCCGTCAGGGCGTCAAAGCCCTTTTCCGCCTGCTGGACGGTCTTTTGGATGATGCCCAAAGCCATTGTGTGAAGGTCCATCTGCAAGACGGCCGCCGTGATCGCCGCCCGTTTCTCCTTCGGCACGTCATAGAGCTTCAATGAGCAGTCCAGAAAGCGGGAGATCTTGGCCTCCATCGTGAAATACACGTCACAGGGAACCGACATGAAGCCCCGCATGATACTGG
>ERZ772902.137-NODE-137-length-89128-cov-10.635411_pt1 | contig 89128 bp, 112 predicted proteins | sample MGYA00511470_ERZ772902 | MGnify/ENA primary metagenome ERZ772902 (study PRJEB29015, sample SAMEA2737717) | human gut metagenome | biome: human gut; feature: human-associated habitat; material: faeces | place: China | collected 2012 ... | reverse complement strand
TAAAATTTTCATAATATATTTTCAACACAGTTATGACGCCTGTCAATAATTTTTTGAATATTTAAAATTCATTTGACATATACTAAAAAAAGTAGTATACTATATTTAGCTTAAGCAAGAGAATAAGTCAAAGAACTCAATGTTCACAGAGATATGTTGGTCACATATCTCTTTTTTTATATAAAAAATAAAGGCAGTTGGTCAGACCGCCTCCTAGCTTTCACTAGTTTTGAGAATTGTCATCTTTATTGTCATCACTTAAGCTAAGTAATAATAACACAATAAGACGCCATATTAAGTCAAATGAACTCAAAGTGTTCACCTCCTTTCTCAAAGATTTCCTTTGAAAAGGATAAAACATTATACTCTAAAATTTTTAGAAAAACAACAATTTTATGAAAGATTGCTCGTAATATCTTCCTAAAACATAATAAACATTTTTCTCTATATACTCCTCATACTCGAAAAAATTGTCTTATTCTATTAAATATTTTCTTAAACATATTTCCTTTATATTCAATTAACGCTATATGTGCCTCTTTAATATCTCGATTTATTTGCTTGTTAGCAAATAAATCTGAATGATACTGTTCTATTTTCTTTCGTTCATTTTTTTGTCTTTCTACTGCTTGCATTTTTATTATTTTTTCTTTTTGCTCTTGTGTTGATAAATAATCTCTAAATATGTTAAATAAAATTGCCTTTGTTTCTGGTAATAATTCTTGTTCTTTTAGTTCTAATTCCTCATCTAATTCGAATTCATATTCTGTGTTTCTATTTTCTCTTATTGTTATAATTACTTCAGAAGGTATTTTGTTATATTCTCCTTCATCTAATTGTTCTAATATTTCATATCCTACCTTATTATGTAGCAGAAATATTTTTTTAGCAATTTACTCTCGTAATGTATTTAGAATATAATTGTTATGATACCTTAATTATTCTATACTCATAATTTTCATATTTTTCTATTGCATTTTTTAATATGGCCTTATATTCTTTTGAATTTTCTTTATGTTTTGTTTTGCAAAAGGCTTGTATCAAACTCGTTTCAATTATTTTTCTACTATATTTCGTAATATCTGGATTTATTATTATTGTTTTATTTCTGGCATTTTTTATAAATGTATCTGGCATTCTTTTTATAGCATAATCTTCTGGTGCAAAACCTAGCATTACTCTTATTTTTTCCATACTATTTGCAATCTCTATTTCTGCAATCTCAGAATACATCTTTTTTATAGCTTCACTTACAATTTCAACTGTCCCTATTTTTTTATATCTTACTGGTAAAAATAAATTTACCTCTTTATCATTCATATCTAATTCTGGAACATTTATATTTTTAAAATTGATATTCAAATTTAAACTTTTTCCTAAAACGCTAACCGTTAAATATGTTTTTATTTCTACTGGTTTTGTCAAATCAATTATATTATTATTTTTTTGTTTTAGAATATTCATTTTGTTATCCTCCTATCAATTCATTATATAAACGTATGTTCGTATTTCGTGTATATTCTACATCGCTTTTTAGAATTTGTCAATAGATTTTGCGAACATTTTTTTGTTTGTTGTGTAAAAAAATTATCCACTAAATTAGCGGACAATTTTTTGGGTTGACAAATGGTTGACAGTTGACAACTTTTTATTATTTTTTAGTTTATTTTTATAGTTTTATAAACATTAGATAATCGCTACATTACAGTATTTTCAACTATTTCATAGCTTCTTCTACAGCAACTGCAATTGAAACTGTAGCACCAACCATAGGGTTGTTACCCATCCATTTCGTATTTATCTTATCATATTTTATTGAATTTTGTAAGCGTTTTTCCCCTACTCTAGCAAGGCTTTCTAAAATTGTGTAAATTTTATAACATTTTAATATATCCTATTAAATTTTAAAAGATTTTATCTTTGGTGGGCAAATGGTGGGCAAAATATCTTCAATTAACATTATATTACTATAAAAAATCAAATCTCATAACAATTGATTAACAATATTTATTCTTATCAAATTATATCCCTTTAAAAACGTTTTCTTAAAAATTTTTATAATTATTCTTTCATACCATTTTAAATTTTTATATAATTCATTTATTTCTTTTTCCATTTGTTTTTCTCTTTTAAATTGGAGAAACGCGTTTCTTTTTTATGATTAAATTATATAATAAAATTCGACAAAGTCATATTTTGAGTCACTCAAATACTAATTTGCTCATAAACCAAATATGAGGAAGCTATAATGCTCCCTCAATTTTCTTTTTTATGTATTTATCTATCTGCATGCTCTGCTCTATTATATCATTGTATTTGCTATCATTTTTTATCATTAGTTCAAGCTTTTTTATATCTTCCATAAGCTTGTCCTCCTTTTTAATATAATAACAAATTTTATGTAAAAATTCTGTCGAAACTTGTAAAATGGCTAAAAATAGGCAAAAAATCAACGTATGAGAATGAGTTTTAAGACATTTTAATTATTTAAGAATATAGTTTGTCGTCTAAATTTTCGCACTTTCTTTCGCTATAGCAAAAATTGGCATAAAAAAAGAGGTAGGATTGCTCCTACCAAATTTTTACTTGAATAATTTATTAAAAGTATTTTTTCCGACTATTCCATCTACTGATAGTCCATTTCTTGATTGAAAATCTTTTACTGCATTTTCTGTTGCAGGTCCAAATATTCCGTCCGCATCTATGTCGAATGAATGACATACTAACATTGCTTGAATTAAATATGTAATATTACCTTCTGCACCTTTTCTAACATTTATACAAGAATTGTAAGTGTTGGTTCCAAATATTCCATCGACAGCTAAACCTCTTCCATATTGTTTGTTTAATTCTGTTTGTAGACCTTTTACTAAGGCTTTCTTTGTTTCATTTCCATAGATGTTGTCTACAGCAATACTTAACCCGTATTTATCATTTAGAATAGCTTGTATTCTTGCCACGTTGCCTTTTGGGACGTTTTTTTGTGGCTGAGGTATAACTTTATTGTTTGTCTCAGAATTTGCAATCTCGCCAAATGGAAATTTATCTCCTGGGCATGAGGTTGCACATACATCTCTATGAGCCTGTACTGTTGTTATGTTGTACTTGTTCTTTAAGTATGCAACTAGTTCCTTTCCAGCTTCTTTTTGAGCTTCTGGCATATCTTCTTCCATGAAGTTACCTTCAAAGCATACTCCTAAAGAATTATAATTTGAGCCATATGCATGAGCGCCTACTTTATCCTCTGGGCGAAGTCTATATATTGTGCCGTCTTTTCTTACCAGAAAGTGATAGCCTGCACCGCTCCAACCATTATTCAAATGCCATCTATGTATATCGTCAGCAGAGCATTTTTTTGCATCTGCATGATGTAATATTATTCTTTCTGTTGATTTTCTTGTCGACATATCTTTAAATTCTAAATTAGTTTCTATTATATTCATCTATTTTCCTCACTTTCTTTTTTTAGGTATGGAATGAAAAATTTAAACCATACCAAGCCAAATCGTATTTTGAATCTGAAACCCATTCTAATGTAATATTTCCGTTTGTTGCTACAAACCAGTGGCAAACCCTTTGTCCTGAACAAGTCCCAATAAAATACATTTGACAGTTTGGACGATATTCTGCTGGTAAAGTTGCAACTATTGTTCCTGCTTTTGTAACACCAGCAACATCTCCAATTATACTTACAATTCCACCAGTTTTTTTGTACTTTGCTTGCTTAGCTATTGTTCCAACCGTTATTCCTGACGCTAGCAATAAATCTTTAAAATCCGCATCTATTTCAGCAATATATTTATTGCTTTTTTGATTTTTTATTGTTCCATCAGCACGAACTTCCAACCTCCCAAGAATTTCAGAAGATGCATTGCTTAATTCTAAAGTTGCTGAACCTTCTGTTCCAGCTTGGCCAACTCCGAATCTGGCAGTATAATCTTTAGAGTTAATTGTTCTTGTTTTTTCAACGCCAACAAATTCATATATATTTTTTATTTTTAAGGGACCACTCATTGTATCCCCTTGTTTTTTTATAAAACTTTTACATTTTGGTATCATTTTATTTTTTGAGAGCGATTGCAAATTCATGTTTTTATCAACCTAATTCATATACTGCCAAAACACTAGTATTACTTGACATATTTAAGCTATCTGTATTTAATGCAAATTCAGTTCCTTTTGAATTTATAGCAATTCTCCATCTAACAACTGTTGAGCCGTCGTAATATGAATGTTGTAAACTGTTTCCCACACCGTAAATATACGGAATAAATTCTATGTACGCTGATGACAAAGACTTTACCACAAATATATATAGTTTATTTTTTTTAAGTGGTTCATTAAATGGTTGATAACTATTTAATGCATATAAATTACCACTCCATATTTTTCTCATATTGTTGTTGAATTTACACTTTGGAATCATTCACAATCACGAGGAAGTATTACTACTCTTCTAGTGCTCTCTACTTCCTCCTTTGCTCCATATTTCACTAGAAACACTTGTGTGTGTGTGTGTGTGTGTGTGTGTACAGCCTCAAGGCTTTTGCGGTTCTATTCATACTACTTGTCCTCCTGATTAATTAAATTCTTAAACATTTCGTATAGTCCTGTAGAAGCTAGTCCACTGAACATTCCAGTTAATATAACTTCTGCATTTATACCGTTTAAATTCATTAATACATTAATTACTAATCCTAAAATTAGCATTATTAGTGGTATGTACTTGTTTGGTATAAAGTCAAGACTATTTTTTATAACATAGCCTACACATACACATATTCCTACAACTACTATACTAAAATATTGTGTTAATACTGATATATCCATAATTACAATTTCCTCCTATTATTTTATTTAATAATTAAAGCTATAACAGCACCAACAATCGCACCTACAATAGATAAGATTATTTTGTCTCTTATAGCTTTTTTAACTTCTTTATAGTCTTTTGCTGGCTCATTTTCTATGTTGCCAACTCTAGTATCTAGCTTGTTTACATCTTCTCTCATGAGCTTTACTTCTGTTGCAATTTCTTTAATTGCATATGTAAGCTCGTGCGTATCTTCTAATTTGTGTTCCACTTCTTTAAACTTAGCATCGTGTTCGTCTATTCTTTTGGTATTAGACTTGCTTCTATCTTCTGTTTCTTGAAGTTTCATTATATCTGACTTTTCCATCGTTACCTCCTACGCTGTTCTTTTCCACATATAACATGTTATATATGGTTGTAGTAATGATAATGATGTAGAGCCTGCAGAACTTGTAGTTTGTTGTCCTGATGCAGATATTGTATGAATGTGTCCTTGTCCTCCACCAGTACTTTTAGCAAATTTTTCAACATTTCTTAGAGTTTTATTCCATGCGGTCGCTCCAGACAGAGCATTTGCTTCAGTTGATTGTGCAGAGCCTCCTGAAGTCTGCCAAACATCATGCGTATGAGCGGGTATTTGATTTATTGTTAGTGCTGTACTTCCAGTATTTCCACCGTGATTATGACTTGCTATCGTATGTGTATGTGATATATTTGCTGTTTTTGAGCCTCCAGTTTTTTCAACTGTATTAAAACTACTATCTGATGTATTAACTCCAACAGGTACTCTTCCAGCTCCCCATAATACCCATGTTCCGAATCCTAAATATGTAGCTGGATTTGTGTTTGTTGTTTCCATTCTGATATGTCCAACAGGATTTTCTGCTTTTTTCACTGAAAGAACTGCATCATTTATCATTTTTTGTATATCTCTCAAATTAGGTTGCACTATAATCACCGCCTTACTACAAAATCTAATACATCTCCCGTTTCAAGAGCCCAGTCTGTTGTTGTTTTTATCTTATTAGATATGCTATTTGCTGTTCCAACTTCTCTATAATGTCCATCTGTTCCGCTTGCATCAGAGCTTAACAATAATCGTTCTCCATTCAAGTACACGTCAATCACCGCTTGTCCGACCTTATAGTAGCACGGTATTGTTACTTCTGTTCCCGCCGTAACTGCAGATGTAATTTTTAAATGATATTTATGTGATTTTGATTCTAATAGATCTATATTAATATCATCTGAATATTCTTGAAAATTTGTTCCATCAAAAATATAATTTTTAGATTCGGAATTAACTCGATAGATTTCTCCCGCAGAGGAACTTGACTTTAAATTTTCTAATTCTGTTAATGTTGAAACAGCCCCTTTAAAAATTAGTGGATTTCCAAATTTATCGAGCTGTTTTTTTAACGCTTCAGCCATTTTAGAAGAATATAAATTAAGATCCGCTTTATCATTATCTGTGAAAATCGGTATTTCGTATTCAGTTTGTTTCATCTCTTTCTCCTTTCAACTGTTTAGTTGAGTATTTTTTTAGCTGCAATGTGCTTAGATTTTTAATCTCTGAATATGTTAAATATTCAATAACTTTAACCTTTAACTTGAATCTCGTTCCTACTTCTATCTTGTTTGGTTCAACTATTGTTTCAACTATCTTCATTAACCACACCTCTTTATTTTTCCATCTTGACAGATCCAAGCTACAGCTCTTTTAATTTGCCCATTTACACAAACAAATATTTTTGCTCTCTTGATTGAATTATTAACTTTTAGAAAAGATGTCTTTTGATTGCCTGCCAAAGTTACCGTACATGTTTTCGAGTTTGTATATCCACCGCCAGATACAATAAAAGTAACAGTTAATGAGTTACTGTTACCATATAGTTTATAAATCTTGTCTAGTTCGTTATCTGAAAAAGAAATCGAGTTTGTTCCTGTTACTACAGTTTTAGTTAAAATAGAATTACTGCCTATTTTCATTTCAAGACTTAAGGTTAGTGCAGCAGGATTTGTAATTTGTATTGAGGTTCCATCTCCATGTTTGAAATTGCTAGCTGTACTTATTCTTGCTATATCATAAGTTGTGAAACTTATCTCATTACTCTCAGTTGATAAACCACTATCACTTCTCGTACATTTTATTTTTAACTTATATGTTTTATTGGGCTGTAGATTTTTTATTTTAAATATTCCGCTTTTTCCATCACTTGCTACGTTCTCACTATAAGTTGCAGAACCAATCCAATCTCCACCGTTTAGCGAATAATGAGTTGAACTTCTAGGATCTGATACCTTCCAATAAATTTCTACTTCATTGAGGCCTTTACTGTTAACTTTAAATTCGGTGATACTTAAATATCTAGGTATTGTATCTAAAGCCCAACTTTGTTCTTTGTCGATATTATCTGAACGAACATATATGCCTCCATGCATTTTTACAGTAAGGCTTGTGGTATTACTCTGATTAATATCCAAGTTTCCAGAGGCTAACACATCACCAGTTGTGACAGAATGGGAGTCATCTCCTGAATATACGTTCTGACCATTAATTTCTACTGTTTCGTTGTGATGGTAATATCTCGATGAACTTCCTCCAACGGCAGTGACTTTATACCAGATGTTTCTTACGTTTCTTTCCGCACTTATGCTGTTAGTTCCCCATTCAAATCTTAGTACTCTTCCCTGATATCCTCCAGAGTCTACACTTCCACTTGTTGCCATTTGTTACACCCCCTAATTAAAAATATTGAAAATATATATCGCCTTCATTAAGTGATGTAGGCACTGCAGTTCCTTTTTTTATTGTACTTTTGTTTACAAAAGACTGATTTGCTGTGGTTTTCGTCATATATGTCGATGTTGCATCACTCTTTTTCAGATATTGATTTTCAGCATCTGTTTTCTGTAAAAATTTTTTTTCTGCATCTGACTTTAAAATATAAATGCTACCATCTTCAACATTCTTTAACTCTTCTTTAATTTGTTCTAAAACTTTTTTACACTCACTAGATGTCTGCTCATATAAACCTTTAAAAGTCAAGAACTTTCTTGAGTCTACAAAATCTGTTATTCCGGAAGTTCCGCTTCTAAAGCGTGCAAACTCTAACTGATATAGACTGTTTTCTCCGTCATACCTATTAATGTCCTGCTGCGTTACAACAGGATAACTTGTACTTGATGTTAATAGTTTAAATGAAACTTGTTCAAAATTATCTTTAGTCGACTCCTTTGTTAAGTCAATTTCAAGTATTAGTAAACAATACAAATTTTCTGAACTAATTGCTACTGTTTCATTATTAATAACGGCTACTGGTCTACCTGCAATTTCACAAAGTCCTTCGGAAATTGTTATTGTGCTGCTGGTCTTGCTCAAATCCATTCCGTAAAAAATTCCATCAGCTTTATTTAATATCTCTTGATGTATTCTTGCATCAACTTCAGCATTAGCAAGCTGATTTGTAAATCTAAAACCTTTTATCATTTTTACTTATTCCTTTCCTTTAAAATTTTGTCAATAAAATTAACTCTCATATTTCCACAAGTAATTTCGATGAAGTTGCTTCCATCATCTTTTATTGCTGAAATATATGTATCTAATATAATGTTGTTATTAGTTCTTACACTTAGCGGTGTACCAATTTTCATCTTTTCAACATCAAATAATTTACTATTTCTATTTATTGAAAATGAAATATAATGATTGTAAGTATTCGATTTGAATTTATCTAATGCTGTTTGTCTTGCATCTTCTGCCTTTGAAGTATATACTACTTCAATGTTTCCAGTCGCTCTATTAATGTCACTTTTATTTTGTGTTGTAGTTCTATCGCTCAGTAAATACCATTTTTGAATATCTGTATCTGTCTTTACCACAACCTTTGCAATAACATTTGTTTCAAATTTTTCAACATAATTGCTTATATCTGCAATAGTTGTATCTATTAATTGAACTACATTTTCTTGCTTATATATTGTCAATTTTATTTTTCCACTTACATAGGAGAAATCTAAAACAATATTATAATTCTGGCTGCAGTTATTAATAAAAGTATGAAAATTAAATATTCCATTATCATTATCTACAGATTTTGTTATTTTCGTATGTGTTTTAACTTCTACATCTAGCCATTTGATATTCAATAGATCATCATCTGAATTAGTAAAATTATCATAAATTTCTTTTGCAATAAAATCTTCAACGCCAGTCTTAGTTATTAAATCCGCATTTTCCAATATTATCTTTCTATCGAATATGTTTGATATATATCTTAAAGTTATTTTTCTTTCTTTTGCTCCATCTTCATTCTCAATTTCTTGAACAATACCAATATAATCTACCTTACCATTTCTTTGTAAGATTACTATATCTCCATTTTCTGCATTTACTTCTTGAACTATATTAAATATAGTATTTTTGTTTGTTTCTTCATCAATCACATATTCATAATCTTCAAATTCCAGCACATCTTTTATACTTAAGTCTGTTTTACTTAAAAAATAAACTAAAGTTCCTTGTATTGTATTGTCAATTTTTGCTTTTGCCCAAATTTGAATTTTTTTCGCATAAGTCTCTGTATTATCAATTAAATCTATAAATGAAACTTCTGCATTGTAAATTCCACCTGTCTCAGGAGCTTCAAGCTCAACTTCGTAAAATCCACTTTGCTCATTATATGTTAATTCATATATTTTTTTATCAAAAGTTGTTTTTACATTCATTTTTACACCACCTTATATTGTGGAAATATTGTCAATTTAGCATTTACTACATCATCGTCTGCTGTTAATCGAATTTCCGAAGCTCCTACAGGTAATTTAATAATGTTCTGTTTGTTTATATCTATATAATCCTTTTTCCATAGGCTCTCGAGAGTTCCATCTGTTTTCTGTTTTTGAATATAGATTTCGCCAGTTTTACTTGAATATAAAAATTTTTCGTATTCTTCTATTACAATAGGAATTTTAATACTTGCAAATTCTTCTTTGTCAACCCAAATCGAAATTGAAGGATTTTTAACGAATCCATCGATTACAACTTGAATCGGAGCCTCTATGTGTCCTCTATTTTGAACCTGAATTGAACGAGTATTGTATTTTATGTATCTACTGTTAATAGTAAATGGATAACGCATCTCATTATCAAAAGTCTCTATATTAAATATAGTTTCATTCTGTTCGTACCATAAAGATAGTCCAGCAAATTCTACAGGACAAGCTAACCATTTTCCCGATTTTTCAGTCTTATCTAATTTAACGAGGCTTACATCTCTATAATATGTCCTTTCTCCTGCTTCAAATGGAATAATGTATATCCACTTCAACTTTTGAGAACTCTCAACAAAATCGCAAAATTCTTTAACTTTATCATACGACTTAAAGTATAATGTTCCACTAGGATTTTTCTGTTGTATTTTTCTGTTATTTTCAATAAAATCACTTCCTAGTTGTACAAAATCAATGGAGTAAGAATAACCTAAATTTGTAGGAGATGAAAGAAAACAACCTTCAGATAAGTTGTCTAGTTTGAATTGTTGACCTTTTTCATTTTCTAATAAAAACCTTCTTACTTTCATTCTTTCATCTCCTTTTACAACATAACTTCTCCGAATTTGTTATTTACGGATGTGATAACAAATCTTCCTGCTACATCTTTATCAATTATTACTTGTGCATTTAAGTTCTTAACAGCTGTTACGAAAGCACCTGTTATATTCTCCAACGTTAATTGACTTGTTACATCTGTTCTAATAACCGTTGTATTCATATCAAATTCGGTAGGAATTGAATTTTGCATATCGTTTGACACATTTTTCATTGTATCTGTAAAACCTTCTCCTAACCCTAAAGCAAGATTTTCTCCAATTTCATTCTTAAATAAAGTTGATGGCGAATGAATACCGAAAAATCCCTTTATTTTATCTGTTAATCCATTAAGCATTCCCTTAACTTTGTCCCATAGCCAATCTTTAATTCCAGACATGCCTTCCCACAGTCCCTTAAGGAGGTTTTTTCCAACATCTCTTAAGTCCGCAATTCCATTTAGTAAACCTTTAGCAATAGAATTAATAATTTGAGGTATATTTGCAAGAAGCTTCGGAATTGCCTGTATTAATCCAATAGCCAATTCACTTATTAATCTTCCTGCAGCTTGAATAATCCTTCCAATCATGTCTGGATCTGTCAGCTTTGTTACTAATTTATCAATTATTACAGGAGCTCTTTCTATTAGCTTTGGCAGTGCCGCAATCAGTCCATCTGCTAGTCCAATAATAAGATTTATTCCAGCATCAACTATTGTGTCTATATTATCAATTAGTGTCTCCGCTATTCCAGCAACAGCTTCAACCATAACTGGTATTAATTGTGGGAGAGTTTGTGAAATTCCATTTATTAATTCCGTCAACAAATCTATTCCCATCTGTAATAGTTGTGGTAATGCTTCTAGTAAAGATGTTACTAATTCTTGTATAATTAAAAAGGCCGAACTTGCTAATTCCGGAAGCATTTCTTGTATTCCTTGTAGCAATCCAGAAATCATACCTCTTCCTGTTTCTATTATTTGTGGTAGATCGTCAATTATAATTTCTGTTGTGCTCATTACTAATTCAATTACGCCATCAATTATTGTTTCTACTCTTGGTAAAATATTTTTCCCCGCAGTAACAATACTATCTACCAAATTATTGATAAGTCCATCAAAATCCGCATTATCGTCTGCAATCCCAGTTAGCATGTTTTGCCAAGCTGATTTCATTGCAGAAACAGAGCCTTGAATTGTTGTACTAGCTTCCTTAGCCGTTGTCCCTGTTATTCCAAGTTCTCCTTGTACAACATGAATAGCTTGATACACATCATTTAAATTGCTTATATCATATTTCACTCCTGAAATTTTTTGAGCATCACTTAGAAGTCTTTCCATTTCAGATTTTGTTCCACCATAACCAAGTTTTAAGTTATCAAGCATTGTATAGTTTTGCTTTGCAAATCCTTGATATGCATTTTGTATACTTGACATATCAGTTCCCATTTTATTTGCATTATCTGCCATGTCAGTTACTGCCATATTACTTACTTCTGCAACTTTTGCTGTGTCTCCATCTAAGCTTTGAAGTAAACTTGCGGAGAATGATGTAACAGTTTCCATATAATCGTTTGCTGATAATCCTGCAGTTTTGTATGCATTATTTGCATAATTTTCAACTATTCCTGAGCTATCTTTAAACAATGTCTCAACACCGCCAACTAGCTGTTCATAATCCGCATAACTATCTAGTGCTTCTTTTCCAACTGTTAAGAATACTGAACCTAATTGCTTAACTGCTCCAGCAACTGTTTTTAATCCACTTGTAATAAAATCTCCTAATACATTAGCTTTTAGTAAATCTCCAAATTTAAGTGCTCCTTGTCCGGCATCATCAAATCCAGACTTCATATTTTTTAATTCTTTATTACTTTTATTGGTCGCATTTTCCATCTGGATCAACTGATTTTCAGCGTTATTAAGTTGAGTTTTAAAATTCTTTACTTTCTCATTGTTAGAACCGTATTGTTTTTCCGCTTCTGCCAACGCTGTTCTTAAAGTGTTGATTTTTTCTTTCTGTTGTTGCACAGTATTATTCATATTTGTATATGCTGTCTTAGTTTCTTTTACTGTTTTATCTCCTGAAGCAAACTGTGTGTTTGTTAATTTTAATTCACTTGAAACTTCTCTCAAATTTGATGTAATATCTCTTAATGCTTTTCTATATTCACTTTCACCAGTTAATTTTACCGCTCCACCAAAACTTGATGCCATTCTTCCACCTTCTTTATTTTTCTATTTAATAAAGAAAGGTATTGAGTAACTACTTCACTAACTCTGTATGTGCGTGTTCTTCACTCTTTTCTTTTTGTATTCGTATTTTATTTTTGCATCTTGTGCATTTTATTTCCCCATCAATGTAATTTATAAAAATCAGAGTTTGTCCACACTGAGGGCATTTTATCTTTTCCATTTTATTCATCGACAAACATTTCTCCTTGATGATTAATTTTTTCTTCTAATTCTGCATAAGTTGTTTGTTGTAATCTAAAATCATAATTTATTTTATAATGTCTATATAATCTTAAAAATTTCGACATTGTCATTCTTCCAACTTCTTTTTCAGAAAAGCCTAATAAACAATGTCCGATATACAGTATCCACGAGAAATCAATTACAAATTCTTCTTCCTCGTGGATTACACGTTTTTTTCTACTTCTTCATTTTTTGTTGATTCAACTACTGTTTCTTGAACCTTATCTATTAATTTTTTTATTCCTAAAACAGTAATTATTCTTCCAACTTGTTTTGGCGTTACAAATTCCCTTTTTATCTCTGTATCGTCATTTTCAATGTCTATTCCTTCATTTATCATCTCTGTAACTCCAAACTTAAGAGCACCAATATTTACTTCATGTTCTTTTCCGTCAGTCATCTCTCCCCATTTTTCGTATGATTCATACTTTTCTTGAATTTTCTCAAGCACGTTGAAATTAAATACAAGAGGATAAACTACTCCCTTATATTCTATATGTTTAATAATATCTATCATTTTTTTCTCCCCAATTTATAAAGGCAGACTATCTCTAGTCCGCCTCTTATTTTATTTTGATGGTGTTAAAAGTCCATCTAGATATGTCTGTGCTTCTGCCAACGTTGCAAACGTTTCAGATTTCTTCCAATCCCCAATATTCATTCCGTTAATTTCTTCTTCTAATTCCATTATTGATGCTTCAATAGATACAGTATTATATTCTATTGACTCTCCTTTTGTTTTTCTATCAGCAGTAATCTTTGTTATTTGAATACGTGGTAAAAACTCTACTTTGTAGCTCTTAACGCCTTTATATATTTTGGTAACTATATGGCCATAGCCAATCTCAGGTGCAATATCTTCTGAATTGTCGGTTACTTCTTTTTCTGTAATTGTACACCCTTTCACTTCTGCATACGTTTCATCTGTAACATTATCAACTGTTATTGTTACAGTTCCTCCCTTGAATGACGTATCTTTTTCAGCAATTATATCATCTGCATATAATTTTGTACTATTTCTATCTTCAGATATTTTTGCATCAATAAGCCTACCTAAAACAGGTACTTTTGAGTCCTTTAATTCCTTATATTTCTTAGTTGTATAATCTATGGGATTATACTTAGCTGTTCTTAGACCAATACTAGCCATTTATATACCTTCCTTTCTTGAATGAACATGTTCTATGATATAGTTTTGTATCTTCTTCATAAAATTCTTGACTATCTCCGTCCCACGTCCAGTCATTTTCCTTCATTTTAGTTTTTATTAATCTCATTATTTCTAAATAATTGCTATCACTATAAATATCTATATCAACAGTTACTTCACTGTCTGTTATTTCATCATCACTTGAAGAACTTGGTTCATCTTCAATTATCGTCCAGACAACGTAAGTTTTTTTGTTGCCTTTGTATCTTAAATGTGCAACCTCTACATTTTCTAAATTCAAAATTTTTTTGATTTCACTTTCCATCTTTTACTCCTTTGGCAAGTATCTTTCTTGAACCTTTTTCATTTCTGCTTCTATCTCTGACTTTTTAAATGATTGTCTCATAAACGGTTTCTTCTGAATTTTCGATGTTCCATGCTCAAAAACATTCGCAACAAGTGGTGCTGGAGTCGTTATTCCTCTTTTATTTTTAAAATATCCATAAAAAGCTACTTTTGTATTAATTCCATCATCGCTTTGAGTTTTATATATCTTAGTTAACTTAAGGCATTTTACAATTTCCGAACTTTTTAAACTTTTAGGCATATTTTTTAAAACATTTTTATAAACGACTTCAGCTCCTGATTTTGTCATTTCTCCCATCATTTTTTCACTATCTTTATCTAACTCTTCAAACATTTTTATTAAATCATTTGGTAATTCTTCTTTAAAACTTGCCATTATTTTGTAACCCTTTTACATTGCATTTCGAGCTCAATGTTTGCTTCATCAATGTTATTCAAATATTCAATAGTATAGATCTTATCTTTGTATTCCACATATACATTTCTATCTGAATTGTAATATGCTTCTTCAACTTTTTTTGAATATCTAATAGTAAAATTAGTATAAGCCTTTTCAAAATCAGACCCATTTGCAATTAAAGTATATCCTTTAGTTGTTTTTATTTTAGAAAACGCTTCGAGAACGATAACCTTTTTTTTAGCAATGAACCCGTCATTATCCTCTTTCTCTTCAATTTGATATATAGATATTTTTTTATTGTAATCGCCTGCATTTATCATAAATTATTCCTCGTATGCATATCAAGAATAGTTTTTATAGAATTATTGATGTTTTTCCCATCAACATACATTACTCTGTTGTCGTACATGTCTTGACACAGTACATAAACAACAATGATAAAGTCCGGATATGTGTCAAGCGTTTCCGCCTTCTCATCTTCGGACTTTTGTGGTATTCCTGTATAATTTTCAATATAGTTCCTAGCAATATTTAAAAACAATTCAATATTTTTCTTCTCTTCTTCGCTAATCTCCGATAATCTCAAATAATTAGCAATATCATTTACAGTAATTTCACTTACTTTCATTGCTTGTCCTCCTTTTTAGGAAGTCTATTTACTTGCTGTTGGGTCTGTTGCACCAGATACTGCAACGGCTATTTTTTGTGTATCTTCAACCTTTGCATCTACTTCTCCCCAAGCAACTACACCTATTGCATGTTGAGCTGCATATAATTCGTTTAGTATCTGAATTTCAGATTGTTCAGACTCTTTTACAGCTAATCCTGAAAAATCTCCAAACATTATTACTGGTACTGATGCTGTTCCTATTGGTTTTACATTATCTGAACAATATACATCATTTCCCATTAATCTATAACCCCATCTTGCATTTGAGTCTTTTTCTAACAAGTAATTGCCTTGACCGTCTTTCAATTTTCTTATAGCTTTTCTTGTATTTTTATGCATTACCCAAATTCCATCTGTAGCATATACATCTGGTACAAGCTCTTGAATGTCTATCAATTCATCTGCTTTCAATGAAGATTTTGCAGCTAGTGTAACTTTCATATTTGTTGAATCGTATGAACCTATAACACCTGCAACTTTTCCAGATGTTCCGTTTAACAATTCTCCTTCTAAGAATTTTGCAATTTTCTTAGACATTTTGTTTATAACATATTCAGTTAACTTGAAATCTGTATTTTTTAATAAAGATTTAGATATTTTTGTTAAGGCACCATATAAATATCCAGTTAATTCAATGCTACCTGTCTTTGATGAATGACTTGTTAGATCTGTAAATTCAGTTGCATAAGCTACTGTTATTGCATCAGAACTTTCATCTTCTTTTGGAATGCTTATTGTGCCTCCAATAGGATATTTTGTTGCTAATTTATATATTGGGCATATATCTTCTACTTTTTCTGTAATCTTTTGAACTATTGTTTTAGGAATAACAGCACCGTTATCTCCTTTTGTAAGTTGAGTAGCCTCATTTTGTATTTTTCCTGCAACTGCTCTTATGTAGCTTGCAAAATTCTTTATGTCTTTTTCTTCCTCTGTAAGTCCTTTGTCTACAACTTCTTTATGTTCCATTTTATTTGCAATTTCTCCTCTTTCGATTGTTGCATCTATGTTCTTTATTTCTTTCTCCATATCATCAAAGTTTTTTATTTCATCTTCTGTCATGGCTCTTTTTTCTTCTTTAGCCTTATTTAGTATTTTCTCCATTTTGTCTTGGATTTCGTTTCTTTTTTCAATTAATTCTTTTTCGTTCATAGTTTTACCTTCCTTTTTTCTATTTTTATAAAATAAAAAAATAACTATTGTATTTCAAATAGTTATTTTTGTTATTTCTTTAAATTAAATAATCTTTGTTCAAATTTTGAATAATCTAGTTTTGGCTTTCTTGTATTCAACTGATTTTTTAGTGTATCTGGTACATTTTTATAATTATTAAATATATTAGATACACATGCAGCAACTTGTTTTTGTTCATTTATTAAATTAACATTAAAACATTCTTCGGTTTCTTTAGCTCCCATCCATGTCTCTGCATTTATAAGGTCTCTTATTTCATTTTCTGTTAATTTTGCTTTTTTCATGTATAACGGGATCATAGTACTATTTTCAATGGTGTTTAATAAATCGATACATTTTTGAAAATCTATAGTATTTCCATAACAGCCACTAATTGGTTTATGTATCATTACAACAGAATTTTCATAAATATTTACATCATCCCCCATCATTAGAATTAACGTTCCAGCGCTAGCACATAGTCCATCTACATATGTATGAATCTTGGTTCCAGCATCTTTTAGTCTTTGTAACATACTGCAAATTGTAGTTGCTACAAACAATTCCCCTCCTGGAGTATTCATATAAATATTTAAATCCGAAATTTCTCCTAAATCATCTAATTCCTTTTTGAAACTCTGTAACCCTATAAGATTTTCGTCTTTTTCATCGGTCCAATAATTCTTGTCATCTGTTACTATCTCTCCATATACGTACAAATCTGCACTTGTATTTGGTATTATATTTTTTATTTCATAGAATTTATTTCTTGGCATCCTCTTCACCTCCCTCATTAAGTTTTTTTGTGCTATCGGTATTAGGTGTGTATATTATTTGAGTTTTTGGATCTAACATAACTTCTCCTAAACTTATTGTATAAACATCTAAACCTTTAACACTATTCATATTTTCTTTAAATCTAACTTCATTTCTAGATAAAAAACCTTTTTCAATTGCTATTTTATACGCTTCAAATCTTTCTTTTAAATTTCCTTTTAACAAATCGTTTAAATCCGCATCAAAATAATATTGCTCTTTTTCTTTTTCAAGTAAAAAATCTCTATTTAGTGCAGTGCAAAAAGCATTTACTATTGGTATAATTGCTTCTCGAATATACGAATTGTAATCATCTTTTATGTGAAATAATTCTTTCATTTCATCAGAAAAAGTCTTTGTTTTCTCATTTAATTGGTTTTCAACTGATGTATTTGATGCTTCTTTAAATTCCATACCATCATTTAGAATTACGCAACTCGAATTACCTGCATAGTAATCATTCCATTCTTTTCTAAGAGTATTCATTCCGTCTTTATCTAAATGTCTCATTGCTCTTAGGAAACCTTTTTTATTTCCACATGTTTTCATCAGATCTTTTTCTAATAGTATTCTTTGGTATGCTGTTTGCAATGATTTATTTATATTATCTATTAAACCTTCGCCAGAAGCTCCATCTTTTGAATTTCTAAGAAGCTTAATAAATTCATAATTCTTATAAGTTATTCCATCAACAGTAATTTCAAAACTTTTATTGATTTTATCCGTATTCTTAAATATTGTTATATATTTTTCTTCTACATAATTAAGACCAATAAAGTCATTTTTTCTCTTTTTTATATATGCATATCCACCTTTTCCAAGCAAATAATCTTCGCATATTGCTTTTTTAAATTGAAAACCGTCTAGAGTATCTTTTGTATCATAATTAATAATTCTTGTTCTAGGATCGTCTATTTCTTTTGTTTCTAATCTGCCTTCATTAGTTGTTTTTTTGTACAATTTGAATGGTATTGTAGCAAAGGTATCACAAATTAGCCCAACACAGCTATTAATTATAGGAATATCAAGAGCCATTTTTCTGTCTATAGTCTCATCTGATACTAATATTTTTAGAAGCTCGTCTCCAACGGATACTTCAGTTTCTGCATTTTTTATTCTTTCTATTTTGAATAAATTAAATATCTTCACAATCTCTCACCTCCTACTTAAAAACTTTGAACTACAAAGTTCTCATTTAATGCTGACTGTTGCAATAAATAAGTAGCTATAATTGTACTTACAACCATATCCACTTTTCCACTTGATTTTTTCTTATTTACATATTTATTTAGGTTGGTATCTTCTGTACATCTTGCATTCTGGAAATTAATTTCATAAAGCTTGTCTCCATCATAACTAAATTTTTTCTGTAAGATACTTTCTTGTAACCATTTTGTTGGTTGGTGTAATACGCTTGAGTGCTGTTTTACTTCAACACATTCATAGCCAGCCGTTTCCAACTTATTTGCTGTAGAAATACAGTTATATCTGTCATATCCTATCTGTATAACATGTACACCATATTCTTTTTCTAAATTCATTATAAAATTTTCAACATATTCGTATGATATTATTTGATTTCCACAAGCAAAGCAACTGCCTTCTTCAATAAATCGTCTATAATCTGTTCTTTCTTTTTTATTCTTTTCTTCTATTCTATCTTTTGGAATAAAAGCCCAGCTTTTTGCAAATATTACGTCATCTTCTAGTGTAACCATTGATACAGAAGTATTATCATTAGACATAGCCAGATCTAAACCAAGATATACATCTTTGCCCTTCCAATCAAATACCCCTCTAATGTTTTTGCATTGTCTTAATTTATCAAGCTCAATATATGCTTCACCACTATTACTTGGCACGAAGAAATTCATATTTTTAGTTAAATATTCTTCTCTTTCGCTTGGTTTTGCAAGAGCTTTCCTTCTGTTCTCTCTAATTTCTTGATAATTTTCTTCTACTTTTAGTGGGTTTGCCATTCGAAGTCCAATATCGTCCCATAAATGTTCTTCTGGAGCATAATATAATAAAGCGAATAGCCTTTCATCTATCTCCAAACCTTTGTAAACCTTTTTTAGGTATTCAAGTTCATCTAACATTATTGATTTATCTTCTGCATAGGCTGTCGTTAATTTAAACATTAATGGATTCTTAACACTTAATTGACCTGTTTTCATTGCTCCAACGTTCGAATTATCCTTCATTGCCCCAAATTCATCTGCAATAAATGCCGATGGTTTGATAGAGTTATTTCTATTTGCCTCCGCAGTACGTGGTTGATAAAAACTATGTGTCAATGTGCACTCTAATCTTCCGCTTAAAGTCTTTGGAATATTAAAGTATTGTCCCACATTGGGACTTACATTTAAAATTTGTGCTATAGCTTTTTTTACTTCTCCAGCTAGATCTCTATCTAAGCATATAGAATAGAACTCACTATAATCGCTTTCCGTCAGCATCAGAATTATAAATATTAATGCTGCCAAAAACGTTTTTGTGTTTTTTCTTGCAATAAATAAAATTACTTCCCTATACCTGTATTTTTTAGAGTCTGTCTTATATCTCCAACCGAATATATTTGCAATAAAAAAAGCTTGGAAATTTTCCAAACCTTCTAATATATTTTTTCCTACTATATCATTTAGTCCAGTAGCATAATTCAGTAATTTTAATATTCCTTCAATTATCTTAATTTCTTTTGTATCAAAATAATATGGATAACTTTCATTCTTTTGCTTTTCAAGGTCCTCTAGAAACCATTCACACTGCGTTTTTACTTCAAAAGTTGTTATTTCTTTACCATTTATACAATCTGTTGCATATTGTCGTGCCTTTTCTAATAGCATTGTGCTTATTCACCTCTTAATACCTTCAATAAAGGATTTTCTGCTGGTTCTACACTCTTTGGAATAGTTCGTAATTGCGATGCAATTGTCATTATATTTTCCTTTTCAATATCAAGCATCATCTTTCTCTTATTTTGTAATTGTTTATCTAAATCAAGTATATTCTTTTGAATGTTGCTTACTGTATCATAGTATTCTTTTATTGTCATTCCATCTGGATCTAAGGCATAGTCTTCATCAAGTTTATTGAGTTCATTGTAAAACCTTTCTCTTTTTTCCTCAAATTCGTAACATTCAGCATACAACATTGCATACCTATTAATTACATTTTCGTATAAGGCATCTGACTTATCAATGTTATCCAATAGTGATACAATTCTCTTGAACTCTTTGTATGCAATTTTGTTCTTTTTTACCTCTTTTTTTGGTTTTATTTTTTGAGAAGTTTGTAGTGCCTTCTCTCCTTGCTCACGAACCTTCAATTCGGCTTTAGTTCTATGACTTTTGCCTTCTGATTTTAACACAGAAAACGGTTTTGTTGGTGTCGGCATATTGTCTCATCTCCTTTTTCTGATGTGGGAATTTTTTTCAAGCGAAGGTATGCGGGTAGGTGTGCAAACGCCTCCACTATTTTTTCGTTATTGGAGGGGGGGATACTCTCTTTTCTTGCTCATCAATTATTTCTCGAACTTCTTTTCTTGGTATCTCTCCATTCTCGCACATTTCATGGTGCATACTGCATAACGTGATTAAATTATTATTATCTAATCGCTTGTTGTAATCTTCATTTATTGGTACGTTGTGATGCACAGATAAGTTATTTGAGTTATATTTTATTGTTGTTCCATAAATTTCTCTTATACATATCTGACATAAGTATAAATCTCTTTGCTTTATTTCTTCCCTTTTCTCTTGCCATCTTCTGCTCCACCTAAAACGATCTACATCTGTTATAGATTTCTTATGCTTCTCTTTATGAGGACATATATGATTGTATGGTACTATTCCACAATACTTGCAGGTCTTTAGCATTTCATTATCTCTTTCATTGCTTCGACTAATCTTTTCACAGATTCAAACATTAAGACTAATATTCCAGCTATCATTGCACCTGTTAAAATTAAACAAATTAATGCAATCGGTAACAGTATAATAATAATTAATACCTTTAACATATATTCCTCCATACTATTTCTTTACTTTATTTTTCTGCAGAGCAGTTTTATTTATATAGTTTTCTTCTTCTTTTTTGCATTGTTGATAGTGTCTACACTGTTCGCATCTATATTTCATAGCATTTACCTTTTTGCTATGTATATAATAGCAACTCCTTTTTTCATTAGTTCAATATACACTAAGCAATGGTATAATTATAGGTTATTGCTATCTAGAACTAATTGACTTTTATTCGATGCTATAATCGCTCTACTTTCGTCAATTTGCTTAATCTATGTTATATCACTGCTTACTATATATCTATAGACTTAACTAGAATCGTCCACGCTTATTGAAGGAATTATTTAAACATACTGCCTAAGTATCAAAATATATTAATTATCTAGTATCATTAATAGCAACAAAATAAAGAGCCAACATTTAGCCAGCTCTCATTCATCTTTTTTCACACTACTATTGTAACACTTTTTATGGTTGCATTCAGTAGCATTTGGTAGCATTATTTTATATTATCAAAAATATTTAAAGCAATTCCATTCATCTTCTTTATATGCTCATAATTGTATCCCATTTCTGCAGCAATAACTACTAAGCTTTTTCCTTGTATGTAAAACTTATCCAATATATTTCTATATGGTTGTTTTACTTTATCTAATTGTTCTAAAATTTGCATTTGCTTTCTATTTTCCTCTTTTACTTTTTCAAGTAATTCATTAACACAATCTATCAGTTCTGCGATTTTTTCTGCTTCGTTATCTTGTATCTCTCTGCTTCCCTTTGGCATATCTGATAAAACACTATTCAATTTATTTATACTTGATTTATATTGCTCAATATACTCTATTCTACCTTTTATCCACTCTTGTGTATGTCTATAACCCTTTAAATCTTCTCTGTTCATTAGTACCTCCATATTTTATCTATATTTATAATTTTTATATACTGTTTTATATAATTGTAGACTTGTATCTATCCTTACTACTTTTATGTACTCATTTTCTAGCCACTTGTTTAAAATATAAGTTGTATAGCCATCAACTAAAACATTGTCATCGTTCACTACCACTTTATCTAAAAATTGTCCTGTTGTCTGAAAAAATGTTGCTTTGCACTGTAATTTTTTTGTCCCTGGAATTGTGTATTCTGTTGGAATTTTTATATTTCTTATATTTTCATATCCCAATAATCTCATAATAAAATCTAACATTTTCTTTATCTCCTTTAGTATTCTTCTATTTTAATCTTTACTTTTGGTGTACTGGCATATTTTTTTACTACTGTTATTTCAGTAATTTGCGTATCGTCTTTATATGCAAACTTATTTAATGCATCTAAAACAACTTTTGTAATGTTGTCTATATCCGGCTTTTTCGTTGGACTTATTTTATTTTCCAACATTCCCGCTTCTTTCTTTTTACTTGTACTTTTAGGAATATCAAAATACGCAATTATGCTTATTTTTACTCTTCCTTCAACTGGTGTATAATCTTGATATTTTTGTGTAAAATAAAATCTTGTTAAATATTCATAATTTTTCGTTTTTGTAGGTGTATATACTTTTCCGCTTCTAGCATTTAACCTTGGTCTGGCTTTTCCAGTAATTTCTCCTGGTACTTCAAATTCATATATCATAAGTTCATTCCTCTAATCTTCTAAATAATTATTATCTAAACCGACATAACCAAAATCTAGCAGTATTATGAAAAATATCCATAAAAACCAAAATATTATTTTTGTTGTGTTTATTTCTGCCTTTTTTTCTTCGATTATTTTCTCTATTTTCTTATTATAGAAAAACTGATTGTTTGTTATTGTGTTATTGGTTATATATGTAGATAATGTACCTTCAAATTCAAAAGGTATAATATAATATACATATCTAGTTGTTGAATCTGTTTTTATTGTTGTAAGGTACTCTGTGTTATTAAAATTAATTGTGCCATAATCAAATTCCACATTTAAAAATATAAATCTTTCCGTTTTCCACTCTTCTTGTCCTGCATGGTCCCATGTATAATATGTTTCAGTTGTGTAATATGTTTGCGTTGTGTTCCCAACTTTTCTTGTGTGTGCAACTTGCCTTGTATGTCTTGTATACTTTTCTTTTTCTTTTTTTATATAAAAATATTTATTTTCTAAGTCCTCTATTTTTACACCATTTACCGCTTCTACTTTTCCATAAGCCATAACTTGTCCTAAATTTGTATTTATAGCATACTGAAATTGTTCAGTATCATTATTTATCTTTAATGCCTTAAAATATTTTTCATTTTTTTCATTTATGGAATTTTGAATTACTGCAATTATTGGGAACCCAATTCCTAATAATATTAACGTTGCTGCAATACAGACTAATATTTCTCTTTTTGTTATTGTTATATCTCCAATTTCCATATAGCACCTCTTATTTGTTAAATAAGTTTTTAGGTGAATCTTCTGATGTATTATATTCTAAATATGTATTATCTAATTTCTCATATCCCATAATGTTTAAAATCATACTGTTAGGAAATGCTTTTATGTACTTGTTATATTGTTTTATTTGAATATTGTAATTATTTCTGTGCTCTGCAATTAAATTTTCTGTTACTGCTAATTCTGTCATTAATGTTTTATAATTTTCATTGCTTTTCAATTCTGGATATTGCTCTGCAACTGCATTAATTAATATTTCCGCTTCTTCAACTTGTCCATTACTAGCTTTACTTCTTGCTTCCATAATCTTTTCCATTGTTTCTTGCTCGTATTTATTATAGCTTTCTACTGCATCTACTAAATTACAAATTAGATCTTCTCTTCTTTTCTCCTGAATATTAATACTAGATCTGCTTTCTTTTATTTGTTCTTCAAGATTAATTGCACTATTATTTGTTCCTGCAAATATTCCTACAAACATTAAAATTACACCTAAAATTATTCCACTTACAATTAAAAATTTCTTCATCTCTATTCTTCCTCCATTCTAAATCTATTCCATTCAGCTTGCATACCTTTTGAATTTATAAACACCATTGCTTTTTTATGTTCAGCTTTTATTGTTAAATATTCCGTTCTGTGCTTTTTATATTCTTCAAACTCTTCTTCAATTTCTATTTCATGTAATCTATTTTCTATTCTTTTAATCTTTGCTTCATTCCCATCAAAAGCTCGTAGATCATCTAGTTCTCTTTCAAGCTCATATTTCTTTTCATCTCTATTCTTAGTCATTTTGTTTCACCTCTCTTTCTTTTTTTAGTGTTTCATTCTCTTTTTGTAATCTTTCAATCACATTTATAATTACTTCCATTTCATATATTTTTTCATCTATATTGATTCTACCTAAGCCAATTTTTTTCTCATATTTGTATAAATCTAATTTACTTTTATAATCTTCAACCACTTTCTTTTCTTCCTCGTTCATAACTCACTCCTCACTTTCTAGTAACTTTTTAATTTCTAAAAATGCTTCTACTAAACTATTAAAATCGGTAATTTCTGTTTCATCTAAAATTTCTTCTATTTTATCCTTTGGAATATAATCTTCTCTTAGAATTTTATTTAACATTTCAGGTGTAGTTTGTTGAGCAGTAGCGTATTCAAATAATCTATTTCTACCGTTTCTTATTTTTTTATTCTCTTTTAATACTCTTTTATAATCTGATAAAATATGCTCTATTGCTTCTTTGTCTTTATTGTCTATTGAATAATCATTATTAAATTTTGTTGTTATCAATTTTGCTATTCTTGCTATATCTTCTTCTATACTATTTTCTTTCACTTAATTCCACCCCTCTTTTACCCTTTTGTCGTAAAATTCTTCTAACTCTTGGCATTTTTTCTTTATTTCTTCTGATATTCTGCTTATATTCTCTTTTATATTTTGTATGGTGTCTTCGTCATCTTTATAAATTTTAAGATTATTCTTATTTATTAAATACATATTTTGCAAGTATAAAATATAATCTGCCTTTTCTGTTATATATTGTAGTTCTTTATATGGCTCTACTGTATTTGCTCCAAATGCCAATTTAGGCACATTTAATACCTTATGCAAGAGTTCTATAAGGTCATTTTCTTTCACTTAAAACACCTCAATTTCTTCTGCCTTTTCTATATCAGCAGTTTCACAAACTTTCAAATTAAAGAATGTAAACTCTCCTGTTTTATAATCTATCTTTAAATCTACTTCACACATTGTTTGTTTTAAGCAGTCAAATATCCACAAAGGCAATTTGACGTACTTAGGATAACTATGATACTTTGATACATAATCAAGTATTCTGTTATTAACAATACGCTGTAATTCCAAGTAGTCAATACTATCTTTAATTGTACTTGTATTTATTTTTTCTTTCACTTAAAATACCTCCTACAAGTTTTTGTTTATTATTTCTATCTATTCCTACATAGCAACCTGTATTTTCTTCTTTTGTATCTTTTCCTGGATATAAAATGCACTTGTTATTTATATTATTCATACAATCTTTACATTTTATTAAATCTTCAAATAATTGCATTAAATCCACTCCTCTCCACACTTTTCACACTTATATACAATGTGGTCTATTTCCATATCTAAATATTCGCTTTTCATTCTTCCACCACATTCAGGGCAATGTAAACTAAATATGTCTTTAATTTTTTCTATTATTCTTTTTATTTTTTCTTTCACTTAAAACACCTCCAAACTCTTTTTCAAGTTTTCGTTTTTCCGTATAATGTACTTTAGTTCTTGCTATTTGATTAATTATGTCGCATATAGTTCCTTTGCTATATGGAAAGGACCATCTATTCTGTCCAAAGTATTCCACTCCTCTTGCAGACTTTTCTTCTAATTTGTCTATTTGTTCTTTATCTAGCTTACAATAAATTATATATTCTAATTCTCTATACATTTTTTCTACAACAGATTCGTATTCATCTAACCAATTCCAATTTATTTCTTCTATAAATTTTGGTTTTGCATATCTTATTACTTCTTTTCCACAAAATGGGCAATATTTTATATTTTCTTCAAAATGAAACGGTTGAAATATATCTTCTTCAAAGTATATTTCTTTTTTACAATTTGAGCATTCATGATATTTATATACTTCGCCTTCATACATCGGTGTTAATATAACTTCATCTGCTGTTTTTTCTTTCATTATGTATCACTCCTCTCTAACTTTTCTATATTGCACTCTTCCACAGTAGCATAATAAACATTATCATCTAATATCATTCTTAAAAGCCCATCTAAATCATCAACTATTAAGCCTTTTCTATTACCTATTACTTTTTTTCTTACTTCTGTTGCCGGTATAGGTTCCGGCATTATCCTTTTTACGTCTATTTCTCTAGCTGTTTGTTCTATTTGCTTTTTATGTCCATAACTCCAACATACGATTGGCATTTGTTTTTCTATAGATAATTTAATTGCTTTTATTGTTTTTCCATTCCCTCTACCACCATAATATATTTTCATATTTTATTTACTCCTTTCCAGTTCTTCTAAAATTCTATCAATAGCATAGCAATAAGGATAATTTCTATTGCCCATACCTTTTAAAGTATTTGACCAATCTTTTAATAAATTTTTATTATATTCTAAATCATCATTATATTGTTTATGTTCTATATAATATTTGTACCAATATTCGCTTTTTTCTGTTGAAGTCATTGTTTTATCTAATATTTCAGTTATAGCTTCTTTTAACTTTCTATTTTCATTATCTAGTTCATGATTTGTTGTCATAACCCAACAATTTTGTAAAGTATTTTTTGTTTCTTTAGATATTTCCTCTTTGTCCATATCTTATTTACTCCTTTTTATCATATTTATCCAATATCTTTCTATTTTTCATTGCTAAATCAATAACAGGTTGTAAAAATTCAGCTAATTCACCGCCTATTCTTTCAACTTCTTCTAGGTCTATTCCTTGTTTTGCTAAATCTACTGCAATTTTCATTTTCTCTTCTTCACTCATAGTTACTCCTTTACTTTAAATTGTTGAATTGTTGTTGGTTACTTTGTATAGTGGTTTTACACTTAAATCATTTATCGATAAATTGTTATATGCTAAGCATCCATACACATGTACCCATATCCATATTTTTCCTACGTCCATCACTTCACATTTGAGTGATATTTTTGAATTGTATGCTCCAGTTGTATTCCAATACAATATGCTACCAAGTTTTATATCTTCTTTTAACATATCTATTCTCCTATGATTTTATATTCTCTGAATTTTGCTATCTGTAATTCCTGCTTTGTAATCCACTTTTGCCACTTTCCACATTCACTACAAAATAGTCCTCTTCTATTCCCTTGTATTTCTACGAATAATTTTTCACTATTACATTTGTTACATCTCTCTTGCATATCTATTCTCCTTCTAATAATTGACTCTAATTATGTAACTATTATTCTCTGGCATATAATCTATACTTAATCTTAAATCTTGCATTTTATCTATTCCATATCTTTGTATTTGCATTCCACCTCTTAAATTTCCTATATGATTAGTTAATGCAAACTTAAGTATGTTTTCTAATTGCTCAATATATTTTTTATCTGCTTTTTGTTCTTCTAATTCTGTTTTTAACCTGTTATTCTTATTTCTTAATCTACTATTAGATAATTGATAAGTTTGTAATTCTTCCTGTAAATTTTCTATTTTCTTATTTAGCTTTTTTACTTTTCCTTTAACACTCATAATTTTCTCCCTTAAAATTATTTTTTGCTACTGTTCACTCTAATCCTAATTCTTTTAAACTGTATTCTCTGTTTGGCTCCATTCCCTTATACATAGAATTTTCTTTGAAGTCTGGTAAATTTGCAGTATCATTATTTTTTAGCCATATTTTTATATAACATATACTACTGTTACCAAGACGACTTCTTTTCGAAATAATCTTAATTTCATGTCTAAACGGTTTAATCACATTTGCTAAGTATTTCTTTTCTACTTCATCTAGTATTTCTTCTTTTCTCTCAAAGACTTCCTTGTATTGTGTTGGTCTTTCTACTTTAACTATGTCTAAGCCCGTTGCTGAAAACTTGTTTTTTAACTCATTGTCATACGTTCTTAATCCTGCAACCTCATGACCATATTCATCTATTAGAGATTCTGCAACAATAGTTCTTTTTCTACCATCTCTGTATGTAATTATATCTCCATCTTTTAAGTCTGATTTTGTGAATTTTACTTTTACAAATTCATCTTCTCCCATCCACCATAATTCGTCTTTTTTAAGTGAACTGCACTTATAGTCTCTATCACTAATTTCCTCTATTTTTACAATTTCCCCAATATCAAACTCATGTCCATGTTTTTCTGCTATTACTTTTACTTTATCTCCAACCTTAAATTTCATTTTATTTTTCCTCCTCGATTAGCTCTATATCCTTAATTAACTTTGTTCCAAAGTCTTTATAATTTTCATATCCACCTTTACGTCCAGATATTATCCATAATTCTTTGTACATATTACTTTTCAACTTCTCTATTAACTCTTTATCTGTTATATAACAGTAATATGTGTCTTTTTCTATGTTGTAATTTGTTACTATTCCATTTTGTGTTGGTGTATTTGTTAAGTACTCAACCTCAACTTTGTAATATGTCTTCAACCAATCTTGTTCTTGTGTTACTGCTGTAATTCTTGCTTTATCTTTATCATTGCTTTCAGCATAATTTATATATCCATGTAATTCCCCAATCCCAATTGGCATTATAAGTACTGTAATCCAACATACTAACGATAACACAAACATCAATCCTTCGTGTTCATAACTGTCTGCTGATAACACAGCAAATATTATTCCTAATACTATTAATATAATTTCTAATACAATTGTTAATATAATCATTTATTTTTTCCTCCTACTTTATAGTAATCAGCCTCGAACTGTTGACTCGTTAATATTCCCAGCAATTCAATTTCACCGTTTTTTATATCTGTTATTATTTCTTCATATTTTACATCTGATGTGTCCTCATCTACTCCTATAAAAAATACTTCTTTACTATCACTAGTTTTAAGTTTTAATATGTCTTTATTTTTTATTAGTTTCATTAGTTGGTTGCTGTGTTTTTCAATATATTCTTCAGCATAATACTTCCAGAACTTCATTCCTTGGAGTTCTACTTTGCATGCCCATTGACTTTTTCTATTATTGTTATACCCTTTAAATATTCCAATTTTTCCGTCTTTTGTCCTGACATACTCTCCTACTATTAAATCTCTATCCAAATTTTTCATTTCCCTGGTTGCCCTTAATTCGTCATCGTCCAAATCAAACGCCATAATTTTTATCCTCCTAATTAGCTTCTTCAAGCTCAATTTGTTCTGCTTTTTTCAAATATGCAATATATTTTCTCTTTTGTTTATTTAATTGTGTAGTTCTCGATTTGCAGTCATTTAGACTATGCTTGACTTGTTCAATCTCCTCTTCTCTTTGCTGTTTAGACATGCTTCTATATTCTTTTGCCAGCCTATAACCGCTTCTCTGACTGCTATATAAAACAACTCTATGTTTCTTTAATTCACTTATTTTACTTCTAACTTTTCTATCACTTAGTCCTGTTAGTTCGCTTAATTCTTGTCTTGTTATGTATTTCTCTGTTGATAAATATTTTTCTATCTCGTTTTTAGTTTTCATACGTTTTCTCCATATTTCTCATCTTCAAATTCTTTAAGAACATTATTTAAACATTTTGAGCATACTGCAATGTAAAATATTTTATTTTTCTTTGAAAGAGTTCTAGGTATCATTAACAATCCACCTCTATTGTTTTCCCATTTCTTTTCTACTTTTATTTCACAGCCACAATTGTCACATATGTAATACTCATATAATTTTTTCCTAGGTGTATTCGTTAGATGTTTCGCTATTCCTGAACCTTCCGAATACTTTACTTGTTTTTCTGGTTTCTCTCTCAAAATTAGCTCATTAATTCTGTTTATTATTTTCATCAGTTACCACCTCTTTTTTGTTTGCATATAGATCTTCTTGAAAGCTTTTAATGCAGTAATTTAAAAATTTATATGTGTCTTGTGGTTCTACATACATTCTTGCTTTTAAAAACCTAAACATAAATCTTTGCCTGGTTAATTGATTTAAACAAATCTTGTACGGACTAAAATATAATTCTTTAACTATCCAATATTGAATTTTTAATTCCAATAATTGTTCCTCCGACATGTATTCCAAAATAACTGGATCGTCTATATAGAGTTCTAACTTTTTCAATATTGTAATAATAGCCTTCTTGTCCGCTTCTCCAATGTTTTTGAATTGCGAGCCCTTATTATATATAATATATATAAAATATAAGTTTAGTTTAGTAATAATGTTGCCCTCGGTCTTTACTGTTGCTTGTACTTCTGCATTGCCCTCTGCATTGCCCTCTGCATATACTTTTGCATTTACTTCTGCTTGTCCCAAAATACTGTTTTTTTCTTCATAAAGCCTAATAATTGAATATTTCGGGGCTTTATTTTGATTGCTACCTTTTTTATAAATTATGTATTTTTTAGTAATTAACTCGTTTCGAGCCGTTTGTAATTCTTTTTGAGTCAAATGGAGCTTACTCATAATTGTAGTATTAGCAACAGTAAATTCATTAACCCATTCAATCTTATATGCTATATGCAATAAAAAGTTATACATTGATATAGCATTCGATGATAACGGTTTGAAATCTACTAAAGAATAGAACGCATCAAGCTGTTTTGTATATTCTATTGTTATTTTCTGTTGTTTCTCAAACATTTTTTCTCCTCTCTTGACTTCTTCACTAAAAATTTGTATAATAAATGAGAATTTGCTTACAAATTCAATTGTTATGAGTTAGTATTTGATTCCAGTCTCTGCTAACTCTTTTATTTTTTCTCTAAATTCATGTAGCGATTTATAACTATTATCCTTACACTCATCTAATATTTTTAGGAAAGAAGCTTGTTTTCTATCTATTCTTTGATATTGCTCTTTTATTAAATATTCTCTGTTTTCAATATCCAATTGAAAATTTTTACATTGTCTTGCCAAATCAACGCTTCTTTTTTCGTATTGGTCTTTCTCATTTCTTCTCATTATAAAATCCCCCTTACTAATTTATTTGCCTTTCTCATTACAAACTTGTAAATACTGAATCCACTTAATCTATAAATTACTATTTGTAATGTTAGTAAAAACAATATAAATCTTATTGCTTTTACTACAAAATATAAAATGAAAAATGCTACCTCAAATAAACTATACATATTTATCATCTCCTTTCATATTTAAACTAATAATGTTATCTAAATCCGTTAGGTCTTTCCCTTCATTCTTTTCTAAGAAATTCGTTAAAGCTGTTTTTCTTACTTTATAGCTTCCAAGTTTTAAAGCTGGTAGCAAACCTCTTTTAATTAATTCATATACATAATTTGAATTTGTTTTTAATAATTTAGCTGTTTCTGCTACTGTATATAAAACATCTTCCATCTTCTCATCTCCTTCTTGTACCTTGTCACAATTATTTTGTTGAAGTTTTTTCAACTTCTTGCGTAAAAAAAATATTCCATGCTTCTACCGGAGAACTTATATTTAGCAATTTTGTTGCCTTACTTATTTCATTACTTGAAAAGTCCGATTGATTATTTAATTTACTACTCAACGTATTTGGAGCTATCCCTAGTGCGTCTGCAAATTCATTCTGAGTATTAAAGACTTCTTTTATCTTTCCTTTTAGTTTGTCAAAATTATACTTAACCATTTTTTCCTCCTTTCTTGTTGAAGTTTTTTCAACTTCTGTGATTATATTATCAAAAACAAAAAAATATGTCAATACTTTTTTTGATTTTTTTTCAACTTTTTTATATTTTTTATAAATATATATTGATTTTTTTTCAATTTTTCTTTATAATCTATGTAATGGAGGTATAATATGCAAATTGTAGAAACTTTTCAAAATAGGTTAAAAGAAGCAATGAGACTTAGAGACATAAAGCAAGTAGACTTAGTTGAAAAAACTGGTTTAGATAAAACTTTAATTAATAAATATCTATCTGGTATATCAAATGCCCGCCAACAGAAACTAACATTACTTGCAGATGCATTAAATGTTAATGAGGTTTGGCTAATGGGATATGATGTCCCTATTCAACGAGATTTGACTGTTGGTACTACTCTTTCAACTCGATCAGCCGTAGTCTTTGTTTATGGTATAATTCCTGCTGGAATACCAATGGAATGTATTGAAGATGTTATCGATACAGAAGAAATATCAACAGATATGCTGAAAGGTGGCAAGCAATACTTTGGTCTTAAAATAAAAGGTAATAGTATGTCCCCAGAATATTTAGATGGTGATACAATAATACTAGAAAAAGTAGATGATTGCGAAAGTGGTCAAGATTGTGTTGTAATGGTCAATGGTAATGATGGTACTTTTAAACGTGTTTTCAAAAATGAAACTGGCATTATCTTGCAACCATTAAACCCAGAATTTCAGCCTTTAATTTACACCAATGAGCAGATTAAATCACTACCTGTTAGAGTTATCGGTAAAGTGGTAGAATTAAGAAGAAAGAAATAGTATTGGAGATAAAATATGAACGAAGAAAAAGAACAAAATAATGGATCTAAGAAAAAAATTAGTAAAGAACAAATTAAAACTATAGTAATCGCAGTTTTAGCAGTTACATTGTTAGGCTTTGTTTCCTCTGATAATACACAAGAACTATCAAATAAAATAGAAAATTTAACAGATTCAAACAATAATTTATCCGCTAAGATAGTTGAATTAAACGAAGTATTAGATCAAAAGAACAAAGAAATTCAGAATTTAGAAAATGCACAAAATGAAATTGCAGCTAATAATCAAATTTCACAAGATACTTCTTCATCAAATACTTTAGTAGCAGATAGCTCCGCTTCTCAATCAACTTCAAATAATATCAATGATGAGAACAAGCAATTTGTATGGGTTGGAAATTCTGGAACAAAATATCATAATCAGGGGTGTAGAACTCTAAAAGGCAATGGTCATCAAATAACCTTAGAAAAAGCATTGTCTGAAGGTAGACAACCTTGTAAGGTATGCCATTAATAAAAAAAAGAAGAGAAATATGTTACTAGTTTGCGACAAGGTACATATTTCTCACGAATAGACACTGAAAGTGACTACATTTGTATTATATTATAAATGTACCTCTCTTTCAAGTGTTTATTAAAAATATTTGGAAGAGAGGTTTTTATTATGTCAAAAGTTGTAGTAAGAAAAAGAGGAAAAAGCTGGGAATACAGAATAGAACTTGCAAAAGTAAAAGGAAAAAGGAATCAAAAATCCAAAAGTGGTTTTAAGACACAAAAAGAAGCTTTAATTGCTGGTAATGAAGCTTTAAATGTTTATAATAGTTCTGGTCAATTTTTTAGTCCAAAAGAAATAAGCTTTTCAGACTATTTGGACTTATGGCTAGAACAATATTGTAAAGTCCACTTGTTGCAAAGTTCTTATGAAACATATGAAAAGAAAATAAACAGTTACATTAGACCGGTACTTGGTCAATATAAATTAAATAGTATAAATGCTAGCACCATAAAAGAATTTCTTAATGAAAAGTTTAATGAAGGCTTTAGTTCTAATACTCTTGCTGTAATAAAAGGAATTTTAGTAAGTTCATTTAATTATGCTGAAGTAACATTACAATTCATAAAATCCAATCCAGCATCACACATAACATTGCAATCAAATAGAGCTACCCCAGAAACGCCATCAAGAAAAAAAGAAAGAATAGCCTTATCTAATCAATTTATAAAGAAATTGTTTGAAAGATTCCCATATGGTCATCCCGCATATATTGAGTTACTGTTAGGATACTCTTGTGGTCTAAGGCTTGGAGAAGCATTCGCTATTGATTTAGAAAAAGACTTAGATTTAGAAAATGGTTATTTGTATGTCAATCATCAAGTACAGATGTTAAATGATTGTTGGACTCTTGTTGAACCTAAATACCAATCCTATAGAAAAATTAAACTGGATGCTTTTACTAATAATATGCTTAAAGAATATACAAAGAAACATTTTGATTCAATCCCTTACTATGGAAAATACTATAAACAGTTGTTGATTAATGAAAAGCATCAGTTAAATTATGATGTTGGTTTGCCAATTCATCTATTATCTGTTAGAGATGATGGTTCATATATTCAACCTCGAATAATTCAAAACGTTGGAAGAGTTGTTCATTATACTTTATATAATCAAAACGATAACGTTCCAGAAGATGAATTTAAAAAATTTGACTTTCACTGTTTAAGGCATACTCATGCTACTAGATTATTAGAAGCAGGAGCTAATCCTAAAGATGTTCAAGTCAGATTAGGTCATAAAAATATTGAAACCACATTACAAGTTTATACACACACTACTGAAAAAATGGAAAATGAAACAGCTAGCATTTTCAGTAATATTAATATTCTAAACTCATAAAAATTGCCCACCAAATTACGTGGGCAATTTTTTTGGTGGGCAAATGGTGGGCAGTGGGCAATTTTTTTATTATTTCCACCATTTTATCTATATATTAAAAATCTCTGTGTTAGGCTATTTCATAGCTTCTTCTACTGCAACTGCTATTGAAACTGTAGCACCAACCATTGGGTTGTTACCCATTCCTATTAATCCCATCATATCAACGTGAGCTGGTACTGATGAAGAACCTGCAAATTGAGCATCTGAATGCATTCTTCCCATTGTATCTGTCATACCATAAGAAGCTGGTCCTGCAGCCATGTTATCTGGGTGTAGTGTTCTTCCTGTTCCACCACCTGATGCAACTGAGAAGTATTTCTTTCCTTTTTCATAGCATTCTTTTTTGTATGTTCCAGCAACTGGATGTTGGAATCTTGTTGGGTTTGTAGAGTTTCCTGTTATAGATACATCTACATCTTCATGATGCATTATTGCAACACCTTCACGAACATCGTTAGCTCCATAGCATCTTACTTTTGCTCTTTCTCCATCTGAGTAAGGAATTTCTTCTACTATTGTTAATTTTCCTGTATAATAATCAAAGTCTGTTTTTACATATGTAAATCCATTAAATCTTGATATTATTTGTGCTGCATCTTTTCCCAAACCATTTAGTATAACTTTTAATGGTTCTTTTCTAACTTTGTTAGCTGATTTTGCAATACCTATTGCACCTTCTGCTGCTGCAAAGCTTTCATGTCCTGCTAAAAATGCAAAGCATTTTGTTTCTTCTGATAAAAGCATTGAAGCTAAGTTTCCGTGTCCTAATCCAACTTTTCTATCATCTGCAACTGAACCTGGTACACAGAATGATTGTAATCCTTCTCCGATTGCTTTAGCTGCATCTGCTGCTTTTGTACAACCTTTCTTTATAGCTATTGCTGCGCCTACTGTGTAAGCCCAACAAGCATTATCAAAACATATTGGTTGAATTGATTTAACCATTTCAACTGGATCAAATCCTTTGTCTTGACAAATTTTTCTTGCTTCTTCTAAATCTTTTATTCCATATTTATTTAATACGGGCATAATTTGATCTATTCTTCTTTCATAACCTTCAAATGTTACTGCCATATTATTTGCTCCTTTCATACCTCATAATTATTCTTGTCTTGGGTCTATATATTTTGCTGCATCAGCATATCTTCCATATGTTCCTGTAGCTTTCTCTATAGCCTCTTTAGGATCCATTCCACCTTTTATAAAGTCCATCATTTTTCCAAAGTTTAATGCTTTGTAACCTATTATTTGATTATCTTTATCTAATGCTTGGCTTGTTATATATCCTTCTGTAACTTCTAGATATCTTGGTCCTTTTAATGATGTTGAGTATATTGTTCCTATTTGAGATCTGTGACCTTTTCCTAAGTCTTCAAGGCCTGCACCTATTGTAAGTCCACCTTCTGAGAATGCAGATTGGCTTCTTCCATATACTATTTGTAAGAATAATTCTCTCATAGCTGTATTTATAGCATCACATACTAAGTCTGTGTTTAGTGCCTCTAGTATTGTTTTACCTGTAAGTATTTCACCAGCCATGGCTGCTGATTGTGTCATTCCAGAGCATCCTATTGTTTCTATTAATGCTTCTTGTATTACACCTTCTTTTATGTTTAATGTTAATTTACATGCTCCTTGTTGTGGTGCACACCAACCAATACCATGTGTTAATCCTGAAATATCTTTAATTTCTTTTGCCTTAACCCATTTTCCTTCTTCTGGAATTGGGGCTGGTCCATGATTTACGCCTTTTGCAACTGTGCACATTTTCTCTACGTCTTTTGAATAAATCATATTAATTGCTCCTTTCAATACTATAAAATTACGCGTTACCTTCGTAACAGATACATTATATTACAAAATTCTACATTTTTCAATTTTTTTAGCAAAATTTTTATTAAAATCCCGTTCTTGGTAATTTCTTTTCTTGCACAACATTGTAAATAGTTGAAACAGCTGTGTCTTTTGAACTAACTCTGTAATCTTGATTATAGCCTTCTAGTACAGTACTATTCTCTATTTTAGTATCATTTTCAAGATCCTCATTTGTTTTCATTATTATATGTGGCTTTTTCTCTGATTTGAAACCGACATCAACATTTCCAAAATAAATTTTTATTTCTGTAATTTTTTCATCTTTTTCTAAATGTAAATCTGTCAGGCTTATAAAATTGTCTTCTCCTCCGTTTAGATTTTTCTTTAATACCATGTATTCATCCTTTTGATTTGTTTTATAATATATATTGTAAAGAATATCTTTATTGTATGTTCCTGTTTCAATTCCTGTAATTTTTACATAATCAGCTGGTAAATAATCATACCAAGTAAAATCTTCTAATTCTACATTTCCTGTATTCTTTATTTCGAAGCTATAATCTATTTCATCATTTGATTTTGTAATATTTTTACATGATTTTTTTATTTCAACCTTTGGATCTTTAGATTTATTAACAATATCTAACTTTACAATCTCATTGTTTTCTTTTATTGCAGCCTCATATATTTTTTCATCTAATATATACCATTTATTAGTTTCAATTTCTTGTACATTATATCTACCTTTTTCTAGTTTTTTTGATGTTGCCACTCCATTTTTGTCTGTTACTATTGTATCTACTAGTTTATTTTCCATATCATAAATATTAAATTTAACTCCTTCTATAGGGCTTCCAGCTTCTGTTTCTAATATATTATTTTTATCTTCACTAAGCTTATTTATTTGAATCTTCCCTTTTATTTTTTCATTTTCTATTGTTATTTCATTAGTTTCATTAAATTTAACTGATGCTTTTATTTTTTCATTATTTAATACATAGCTATCTTTTGTTTCAACTTCTTTTATGTAATAATCTCCTATTACTAAATCTTCTGACAAAGCTTCTCCATTTTCATCTGTTTCAAGTTTTTCAACACATTCATCTTCCTCATTTAGTATTTCAAATTTTACACCCGCTAGCCTTACCGAATTATCATCTTTGTCTTGCTTTATTATTTTTATTTTTCCTTTTTTCTTCTCATTTTCTATTTTCAGTTCTGCTGTTTCATTCCAATTAACAGTAACTGATTTGTCAACTCCTATACTATATTCTTGTTTTGTTTTTGTTTCTCTAACTATATAATTTCCCGTATTAACAGTTGTTGAAGCTTTTCCATTTGCATCTGTTACAACATGATCAATTATCTTTCCACTTGCATCAATAATATCAAATTCCACTCCCTCTAATTTTGTATTGTTGTCGTCTTGATCAACTTTTTCTATAGAAATAGTTCCTTTTTGACGATGGTTTGATACAGAAAACATATATACTTCATTATATCCTAAATTAATTTCGTATTTTTTCTCGTCTAATACATATCCTTCATTAGTTTCTATTTCTTCAACAATAACTTTTCCGCTTGGCATATGGTCACAATGTACGTAACCATTTTGATTTGTTGTACATATTCTCTTTCTTCCATCTTCATATGTAATTCGAAATTTTACACCACTCATAGGTTCACCAGTATCGCTACTTACTTTCAATATTTGAATTTCGGATTGTTTCTCTGGTATCTTCAAAAGAATCTTACTTTTCCCTTCTTCTATTCTATTAGAAAATATTACATAGTTTTGTTTTCCTTCAATTTTGCTTGCAACATAATATAGTACATCCAATTCTGATTTTATTGTATAATCCACTCTTGCTTCTGCACCTTCAACAATACTTTTCTTTGGTATCATTACTTTAAATGTCTCGCCTGGCAAGAATTCTGTTTTGGGATTGCCATTTATATCTGCTGTAAATATATCATCATTAGCATAATCAATTTCATCTATTATAATTTTCGACTTTACATTTGCTTCTGTTACCTTGTATTTTGCAGAATAATAGTTATTATCTTTATCTAGAATAAAATTGTCTTCCTGAATTACATCTGGATGTATTATTTCTTCCCTTTGTTTATTTGCAGCAATATTTACTAACTTATATATTGCATCAACAACCTTTTTACCTCTTCTTTGTATATCTTCTAAATTTTGATTATTAATTTCTGTCTCCCCAGCTCTAAAATGAGTATATATATTTTCAATTTTTGCATTAGGCTCATTTCCATGTTTTATAATCCAATAAACAGCTTGTTTTGTTGCTAGATAAGCATCATCTTCTGTTTCTACACCTAAATCCTTTGGAGAAACATTTGGATACCCATTTTTTAATACTTGCCATATTTTATCGTTTCTTAGCTCTTCTCTAACTAGTGCATCATAATTCTCATATTCTCCTGGTAGCCAGCCTACTCCATCCAAGTCTTGGTCCATACAATATGCAATTTTTTTATTTCCATCTTGATCTGTATAATATGTTCTTGAATATGTTATATACATCCATTTATCTCTATAATCACTCCAATATTGAATAGTATAAAAACCTAAACCCCCCCTTTCAATATTAAGCGTATCTCCTATGTTTACAGTACTTGCCAAAGCAAAAGCAGTTGGCCAAAGTATCATCAATATTTGAAAAATTACTAACATTTTTTTTAATTTTAATTTAACCATAATTTCCATATAATCAATTATATAAACGTATTAAAATTATTTAATTGATTAATTCCTTTCTCAGTTTATTTAGATGTTTTCCTGTACAGCTTGTACACATAGTCTTTGATTTACTTTATTTTTTATACATGTTATTAAAGTAAGTCTATTATCTGTTGTTCCTTCTAATTTGCTCCAATCTGTTTCTAGTATTTCTTTTTTTGTATCAACAATATATTTTCTTTCTCCATATTTAGTTGTATATACTATTTCATCTCCTGGTTCTAACTCGTTTATCCTAGCAAAATAAGAATATTTATTTCCTCTGTTGTGAGCTGCAAGTCCAACATTTCCGTCATATTTTGCCGTTTCTTCTATGTGCCCTATGTAATCTCTTAATATCTCATTAGTACTTCCTTCTTTTACTGTTCCATTTAAATTTATTTTTTCAATTTTTAAAGAACCTATTAAATCTTCCTCAAATCCATCATCTTCAGTTACTTCTTGTTCGACATCTTCTGTATTACCAAGTTGCTCACTTGTATTTTGTTTTTCTTGTTCTATAACTTTCTTATCATATGAAAATAAAAAGCCTATAGCAACAATTAAGATGAGCACAATAAATAAAACAAATATTTTTTTGTTCATGCTTTGATAGTCCTTTCTTAAAACACTCAATCTAATTTCAAAATTTAATTTTTGCAAAGAAAATAAACACATAAAATACCTATTTTACGTTTTAGTTAGTATATTTAATAGAATAACATTACAAAAATGGCTTTTTGTATTTTCTTTTTATTTTGGATTTTATTTTAGAATAAATTTTCTTGAAAAAATCATTTGTGATATAGTAATTTGATATATCAAAATTTAACTAATCTAATTATACATTATTTTAAGATATAGTCAATATGTTTTTTACATATTTTTACAGTTTCATATGTCATAATTCGACATTTTATTAATTGCACTAATGTAGTCTATATAACTTCATGACCAGTTTCGTAATTTTTCAGATATTTAACCATTCCTTGCCTTTGCTCAGTCTACATTAAGTACAAATATTTTATTTAAAATTATTTGGTATTAATTTAATATTTATAAAATATAACAAAAGAGATTATAAAACTTCTAATCGTCTTATAATCTCATATTTTAAACTATGCTTCTGGTTCTATTAAACCAAAGTTTTTGTTATCTTTTAATTTGTATATAACATTTACTTTTCCTGTTTCGATGTTAACAAATGTTAAGAATCTGTTTTGTGGTTGTTCTTCTAATAATAATTTAGCATCTTCTGCTCCCATTGGTTTTATACTATAATACATTGTTTTAACTATTTCATCTTCTATTTCATGCTCTTCAGCTCTGCTTGCTTCTTTAGCTCTTATAGATTCTGTCATATTTTGCTTGTCCTTTTTAGTTTTCATTTTTCTAATTTGGCCCTCTAATATGTCAATATCTTTATCTATTGAAGCATACAAATCATTGCTTGCTGTTACAGCTCTGAATGATTCCCCATTAACAGATATTTGCATTTCTGCAACTTGGTCTCCGCCTTCTTTTTTTATTGTTACAAATAAATTTATATCTTCTGTATCAAAATATTTTTCTATTCTTTCTGCTTTTGTATCAATATAATTTTTTATTGCGTCTGTTGCCTTTAGTTCCTTTCCTGTTATTTTTATGTTCATAAAAATCGCTCCTTTCAATTTATCGAAATGTATTTTTCTTGCGACTTCATTATATATGTTTTTTGTACTTTTTTCAAGTGTTTTTTGTTCTTTTGTTGTTTTTGCATTCTTGTTGTTACATTTGTTTATTTTTAATGTTTATACACATATAGAAAATAAGATATGTATAGACGTAAAGAAAATCTGTAAACACTTAGTTTTATACACTCCATATGGCATTTTTTATATGTTTTATCTTATATTTTTCAGTTATTAAATACACTTCTACCACATCAAATCTTATTTGCTTATTTTCCAATTTATTTTTGCATACATAATATTGGGCTGTTTGCTCTATATGAATTTGCTTTGTTTTAGTTACAGCTTCAGCTGGTCTTCCATATTTTAAATTTGTTCTAGCTTTTACTTCTACAAATATTATTTTATTTTTTTCAGTTGCTATTATGTCGATTTCTCCTTGTTTCCCTCTATAATTTCTTTCTAAAATTCTATATCCACTACTACTTAAATACTTAGTTGCTAAATCTTCACCAATTTTTCCAATTTGTTGTTTCGTATTCACGTTTCCACTCCGCCTTTCCTCAATTAATTTCTCAATTACATATAATTGTTTTTCAAAATACATTGCTTAATCTACATTTAGAAATATACTCCACGTGATACTTAAGAATTCAATATTCATGACTAAATTGCCTCTTACTTAATTAGATTGTAGTTTAAAACTTTAACTAATTTTTTTGCCCGCTCTTACATAATAGTTTCCGGGAACTTGTTCTATTGTTCCCTCAATTTCCATTATTGTTAGCATAGAATTAACTTCAGAAATATCTTTATTTATTTTTTTAGCAATTTCTTCTGATGTCATTTCTTGTTCTAATAATCTAGAAATTTTACTAAAGTCTGTTACCACTGTATTATCATTACCTAAAATCACTTTGTTTTCTTTCTGATTTTTTTCTTCATTTTTGTCTTTTTTCCCAGAAGTACTCTTGTAAAAATTTTTTCCATACAAATCTTCTATTAATTGTCTTGGTGTTGTTACTATTTTAGCCCCATCTGCTAATAATTCGTTTATACCAGAACTATTTTTTTGGTCTAGACTTACAGGAATACAATACACCTTTTTCTTTTGAATTTTTGCATATGTTGCTGTTATTTTACTTCCACTTCTATGCTCTGCTTCTATAACTAAAACTGCATCTGCTAACCCACTAATTAGCCTATTTCTTTTTGGAAAATTGCTCATTTTTGTTTCTTCATTTTCCTCATACTCTGTAATTACACAGCCACCAACATCAATTATGTTATTATATAACCATATATTTTGTGATGGATAAATATATTTAAATCCACCTCCGAGTACTGCAATTGTTCTTCCAATTTCGTGCATTGCACCACAATGAGCTGATGTGTCTATACCTATTGCCATTCCACTAATCACACATATTCCTCTTTTTGCAAGTTCTGCCGCAAATATATTGGCATATTTTCTTCCATATTCAGAACAGTTTCTCGATCCAACTATGGCAACTATTTTTTGCTCATTTAATAATCCCACATTTCCTTGGCAATACAATTGTTCAGGATATTCCCTTATTCGTAACAGCCTTTGTGGGTATTTTTCTTCATAACATTTAATAATTTCTATAATTAATCATCCTTCCCTCTATAAAATTAACAATGAAATATACTTGAAATATAATTTTCTACAAACTATATGTAATCACATCTTTTTCCAAATTTTATATAGTAAAATTTCTAATTTTTATTGTCCTCTAACCATATTTTTCTATCTAGTCCAATATTTCCTATCTAAACTCCTATACTGTATAGCTTCTGCTATATGTTTTTTCTTTATTTCTTCTGAATTATCTAAATCCGCTATTGTCCTTGCGACCTTTAATATTCTTGTATATGCTCTTGCACTCATTTTCAATCTTTCGAATGCGGAATGTAGTAATTTTTCGGATTCTTTATCTAAGATGCAAAATTTATTTATTAGATTTGAATTTAGTTCTGAATTTGAAAAAATTTTATATTCTTTGTAACGTTCTCTTTGCTTTTCTCTAGCCTTATTTACTCTTTTCCTTATTTCGGTTGAAGTTTCTTCTATCTCATTTTCCTTTAAATCTGTGTATTTTACTGGATTAACTTCTACCTGTATATCTATTCTGTCTAATAAAGGTCCACTTAATCTATTCATATATTTATAAATAGCAGTTTCACTACAGGTACATTCTTTTTCTTTTGAGCCGTAATATCCACACGGACACGGATTCATAGAAGCAACAAGCATAAATCTACATGGATATACAATATTTCCACTTAGCCTATTAATGTTTACCTGTCCTTCTTCCATAGGACTTCTCAGTAATTCTAGTGTATTTTTATTAAATTGAGGTAATTCATCCAGAAATAACACTCCATTATGTGCTAAGCTTATTTCTCCTGGTTTAGCTATTTTACCACCGCCAATTAGTGCCGCAGGTGTAATTGAATAATGTGGAGCTCTGTATTGCCTATTGTTTATAATTGGCTCTCCCTGTGGCATATTTCCTGCAATACTATATATCTTAGTAATTTCTATTGCTTCTTCAAAAGTTAAATCTGGCAATATTGAAGCTACTCGTTGCGCCATCATTGTTTTACCTGAACCAGGACTTCCAATAAGCAAGCAATTATGACCTCCTGCTGTCGCAACTTCCAGTGCTCGCTTTACATTTTTTTGACCTTTCACATCTTCAAAATCTGTATTTATGTATTCAGTGTTATACTCAAATTCTGTTTTTTTCTCTGGAGAGATTTTAATTTTATTATTAAAAAATTCAATTACTTCTCTAAGATTTTCTACTCCAATCACATCTATTCCATCAACAAGAGCCCCTTCTTTTGCATTTTCTTTTGGCAGGATTATTTTATTAATTCCCTTTCTTTTTGCTTCTAAACAAATAGGCAAAATTCCATTAACTCTATTTATATGTCCATCTAAAGATAGTTCTCCAATTACAACAGTTCTTTCTTCTATCATTTTTATTACGCCCATGTTTAATAAAATGGCTACCGCAATTGGTAAGTCATAAAATGTGCCTTCTTTTCTTAAATCCGCCGGAGATAAATTGACTATAATTTTTCTGCTTAAAAACTCATGCCCAGAATTTTTTATCGCAGTTTTTACACGCTCTTTAGCTTCTTTTACACTAATATCTGGCAAGCCAACAATTTCCCAGCAAGGCATACCAGACGAAATATCTACTTGTACCTCTATTAAATAGCCTTCTAGTCCTCTAAGCGCAATACTATTTACTTTAGATAGCATAATTACGCACCACTTTCTATAAAAATTTAATAATTGGATTTTTCTTCGAATTAATTTTTTGAATAAAATTGTTTGATTTAAACTTTAATAAGTATATACCATAATTTTCCATTTTGCAAGTATAACTCATCGTCAAATTTCAACAAAATATGACATACCTGATTAATATCAATTAATCGCAGCACTTCTGATAATAACAATGGATGCCTCCGATTTTCACATGATAAAACCTTGATAAGATTCACTCTATCAAGGCTTACTAAACTATAAATATAAATTATTTTCTTCTATATATTGTACTATTTCCGGCTTTGTATATTTTTTGCATTCTTTATAATTTCCATTTTGTATAAGTTCTCTTATAATTCCAGAACTTACATTCGAATATTTTTTCTCATCTAAAAATTCAAAATTATTTTTATTTTGCTTTAATATTTCTTGTGTAGCTAATAAGCTTTTTGAATCTGAACCATTTCTTTCAAATATTATGTATTTAAAATTTTCTATTAACTCTTTTGCATTTTTCCAAGTAGGTAATTTTTCAAAGTTGTCTGCACCCATTATATAATAATTTTCCGTACTTTTATATTTCTGCTCTATTAATTCAAATGCCTGCAAGGTATTTAATGTTTGTTTTCGTCCTAACTCTATATTTTCAACCATTATTTTATCATCACAAATAAGCTCTAACATTTTATATCTATAATTTTCATCTATCAAACTAAGCTTATTATATAAGTTTCCAACTGGTACAAAATATACTGCATCCAAATTAAATTTTTCTATTGACATTTTTGCAACATTTATATGCGCATATGTTGGTGGATTGAAACTGCCACCAAAAAAGCCTAATTTTTTCATTATTTACATTTCTCCTTTAAAACCAAAAATCAATTAAAATTTTAATACACATTTTTGCATTTCTAAAAATTTTACATAGTTTTTTTGATTGTTATTTAATTTTCTACTTTGTTTAATCTTATAATATTAAATACTTAATTTTTCATTTAAGATAATTCTTTTTCTTAATTTCATGATAAATTATACGTATTTTTATACTTTTTGTAAAGATTTTTCTACTAATCCTTGCAAATTTACCAAATTCATGGTACAATAATATGCGTTATAATTACAAACTCAAAGGGAGGTGCAATAAACATGCCAAATATCAAATCTGCAATCAAACGTGTAAACGTTATAGAGAAGAAAACTGCTAGAAATAATATGATTAAATCTGGATATAAATCAGCTGTTAAGAAATTTGAGCAAGCTGTTGAAGCTGGAAAAGTTGAAGACGCAAAAGTTTTACTTTCTGAAGCTACAAAGAAAATAGACCAGGCTTGTACAAAAGGAGTTATCGTTAAGAATACAGCTTCTAGAAAAAAATCTGCTTTAGCAAAAAAATTAAATGCAATGAATGCATAAATAAAAAATTGTGCACAGTTTTTTATTGAGTAGAATCGTAATAACATTTGTTATTGCGATTTTATTTTTTCTCTATGCTCATTGCATTTATTTCAAGTGTCTTTCTGCCTTAACTCCTCCTACAATTTTTTATTTAAATTTATCAAATACAATATTGTATATTATAGAACAATCATTACTACATTACTTTATATCAATTTTGCCATTTATTTCAACTATATTTTTCATCTTTTATATGATATCATTTATATAGTAGATTTAAAATATAATTTTGCCTGTTGGCTGTAATTATATAATATGTATCAAATTAATGGAGTAAAATACAAAAACCTTACAATAACATATTTTTCAATATATTATAAATAAATTAGAAAGGATGGATTTTTAAATGTTTTTGATTTTTAAGAGCTTTTTTTATAAATTTCTTTCTGTTTTTGATTTTTCTTTTGAGCCAAAAGTAAAAAATCTTATGACTGCAGGTGTACAAATTTCGTTTATTTTAGTACTATTTGCCACACTTATAATGTCTATTTACTTAACAATGAATCAATCTTACATAGTATATGAAATTGGCTCTTCTCTTTTTAAGTCTTTCACAATGTTTATGGCAATTTTCTTTATAAGTGGAATTGCATTTAATACTATTTTAAAAGAAAAAACTAGTAGATAAATTTTCTAACCTATATTTTCATAAAAAAGATGCACATTTAAAGTAATTAAACTCTTTGTGCATCTTTATTATTATTTATTCATTTCTTCTATAAACATTTTGTTCAACATTTGTGGATTTGCCTTGCCTTTTGTAGCTTTCATTGCTTGTCCAACTAAGAATCCTAAGGCTCTGTCTTTTCCTGCTTTGTAGTCTGCTATTGATTGTGGATTTGCTTCTAATACTTGCATTACAACCTCTTTTATAGCACCTTCATCAGAAATTTGTATCCATCCTTTTGCTTTTATTATTTCTTCTGGCTTGCGTGTTGTAGCATCTTCTACAAACATTTCCTCAAGTACTTTTTTACCTATTGCAGAACTTATTGTTCCTTTGTCTATCAATTCTACTAGACTTGCAAGTTCAGCTCCTGTAAATGGAATATGTTCTGGCTCCAGCTCTTCCTCGTTTAATATACGCGAAATATCTGATAAAATCCAGTTTGCAACTGCTTTTGCGTTTTTGCATATTTTCTCTGCAGCTTCAAACAAGTTTGATAAATATTTAGAAGCAGTAAGTAATCTAGCATCTTTTTCAGATAACTTGTACTCTTCCATGTATCTTGTTTTTCTGCTTTCTGGCAACTCTGGAAGTGTTTTTCTTATATTTTCTATATATTCATCAGATAATTTTATTGCAACCAAGTCTGGCTCTGGGAAATATCTGTAATCTTGTGCATCTTCCTTATTTCTCATAGAAAATGTTCTACCAGATACATCGTCCCATCTTAGTGTTTCTTGCTCTATAATTCCGCCATTATCTAGTACTTCTGACTGTCTTTGAATTTCATATTCTATTGCTCTTGAAATTGACTTAAATGAGTTCATGTTTTTCATTTCTGTACGTGTTCCAAATGGTGTTCCTGGCTTATGTATAGAAACGTTTACATCTGCTCTAAATGAACCTTCTTGCATCTTACAATCAGATACTTCTATGTATTCTAATGTAGATTTTAATTTTTTCAAATAAGCATCAGCTTCTTTTGCAGACCTTAAGTCTGGTTCAGAAACTATTTCTATTAGAGGAACTCCAGCTCTGTTTAAATCAACTAAGCTTCCCTCGCTAAACTCGTTGTGGTTTAACTTTCCAGCATCTTCTTCAATATGAATTCTTAAAATTCTTATTTTTTTCTTTTCACCGTTTTCTTCTTCAATTTCTATGTAACCATTGTTGCAAAGAGGCTTGTCAAACTGTGAAATCTGGTAAGATTTTGGTAAGTCTGGGTAGAAATAATTTTTTCTATCGTTTTTACTGTCTTTTGAAATTGAACAATTTGTTGCAAGGCCTGCTTTTACGGCATATTCTACTGCTTTTTCGTTTAATACTGGAAGAGTTCCTGGCATTGCCATACAAATTGGGCATGTGTGTGTATTTGGCATTCCACCAAATTCTGTTGAGCAGTTGCAGAATATTTTTGTTTTTGTAGAAAGCTCTGCATGGACCTCTAGTCCTATAACAACTTCATAATCTTCTCTTGCCATTTTTTACTCTCCTTTCTTAAATTCTGGTTTATATTTTTCTCTGAATTTTTCTTTTTGCTCAAATGTATATGCAGCATTTAATATTGTTTCTTCATCAAATCTGTTTCCAATAAGTTGCATTCCTATTGGCATTCCTTCGCTATCAACTCCGCAAGGTATTGATATTGCTGGAACTCCGGCAATATTTATTGAAACTGTACATATATCAGCCAAATACATTTCTAATGGATTGTTTGATTTTTCTCCAATTCCGAATGCTGTTGTTGGAGCAACTGGTGTTAATAAAACATCATATTTTTCGAAGTTTTTATCAAATTCCTTCTTTACGAATGTACGTACTTTTTGAGCTTTTTTGTAATATGCATCATAGTAACCAGATGATAGCACATAAGTTCCTAATATAATTCTTCTTTTTACTTCTGGTCCGAAGGCTTCGCTTCTTGAATTTACGAATAATTCTTTCAAGTTCTTGTAGTCTTTTGCTCTGTATCCATAGCGGATTCCATCAAATCTACCTAAATTTGAACTTGCCTCTGCACAAGCGATTATGTAATATGTTGCAAGTGCATACTCGGCAACATCAAGTGAGCATTCTTCAACAATTGCTCCCATTTCTTTGTATTTTTCTATGGCTTCTTCTAGTTTTGCTTTTACTTCAGCATTTATTCCTTCTCCAAAGAATTCCTTTGGAACGCCTATTCTTAATCCTTTAACATCATTTTTCAAAGACTTTGTATAGTCCTTTTTCTCTATGTTATATGATGTAGAATCTTTTTCATCATGACCTGCAATCAAGTTTAAAAGCATAGCACAGTCTGTTACGTCTTTTGTGATTGTTCCTACTTGGTCTAGTGATGAAGCAAATGCAACTAGTCCATATCTTGAAACTAATCCATAAGTTGGTTTTAATCCAACAACTCCACAGAAAGATGATGGCTCACGAATAGATCCACCTGTGTCTGAACCTAAAGCCCATGGCACCATGTCTGCTGCAACTGCTGCTGCAGAACCACCTGATGAACCTCCTGGTACTTTGTTTAAATTCCATGGGTTGTGTGTAATTTGCATTGCAGAATTTTCTGTTGAACTCCCCATCGCAAATTCATCCATGTTTAGTTTTCCTAAACTGATTATGTCTTGCTCTTTTAGCTTTTCAACAACTGTCGCATCATATGGTGCAACAAAGTTTTCTAGCATTTTAGATGCACAAGTTGTTTTTACACCATTTGTACATAGGTTGTCCTTTATTCCAATTGGAACACCTGCAAAACTTGATTTTGCTCCACTTTTTCTTTCTTCATCAACCTTAACAGCTTCTTTTTCTGCTTCATCTAAAGTAGTTGTAATAAAGGCTTTTACATCTTTTTCTTTATCTTCAATTCTTGCTTTGTAAGCTTTTACAATTTCTTCTGAAGATAATTCATTTTTATTCAATTTTTCCACAAGCTCGTGGACTGTAAGTCTTGTAATATCTTCCATCTGCCAATTTACCTCCTATATGTGTTTTTTTACCTCCGTAAAAATCTCGTCATTTATATCTTGAATAGTTCTAATTTTTCCATCTTTAACACATTTTATTTCGTACCAATTATATTCTTTAGAAAGCTCGCATGCCGCATTATAGGCTTGTGTTAAATACACTTGGTCTTTCTCATGTATGTCCTTTTTTGCCTCATGTGTTATTTTGTTTTCTCTATTTTTCATAAGCTTTGCAGAATATTCTGGTGGCATATTCAAGAAAAACACCTCTGCTGGAACTGGAAGTCCGTATAAATTAAACTCAAAATCCCATAACCAGTCTAAAAACTTTTTTCTTTCAGACTTATCTTGAATTTTTCCTGCCTGATGAACCATATTAGCCGTGGTATATCTATCTGCAAGAATTATTCCACCATTCTCATAGTACTCTTTATATTGTGTTACATAAGTTGCATATCTATCTGCCGCATAAAATGTAGAAGCAATATATGGGCTAATTGCTTTTGCATCTGTGCCAAACTCTCCAGCCAAATACATTTTAACTAGTGAAGATGATGGACTATCGTAGTTTGGAAAACTAACAGTTCTATAATCTATTTTTTCGTCTGTTAGCCTCTTCTTCAAAGTCTCTAGCTGTGTCTGCTTGCCACTTCCATCTGTTCCATCTATTACAAATAATTTTCCCATATTCATGCGTTCCTTTCTCTCTTAAGATATAACCTTTGGTATTTTAAACATATCTCTTTCTTTTTCTGGTGCGTTTGCCATTAGTCCTTCATGATTTTCAAATATTTTTACTTCATCTTTTCTAAATACATTTGAATTCTCATTTGCACCGATTGTTTCTTGTAAATCATCTATTGGTGCCTTGTTTACAATTTCTGCAAAATTTAAAATATCTTGCAAATTGGCTAAATAGTTGTCTATTTCATCATCTTTTATTTTTAAATCTGCAAGATTTGCTATATGTAATAATTCTTCTTTACTAACCTTCATTCTATTTGCTCCTTTCATGACATTTAGTTTTCAAATTAAGTCTTGAAAGCCTTATTTTTATACTCCCATATTCTACAATAAAAATGGCGTAAAATCAATACTATTTGTTGCAAAATCAACCTTTTTCTTATTTAAATCCTATTAAAATATGTAATTAGTAAAATGTATAACAAAGGCAGATGGAAGTTGAACCGCAATCCAACTTCCACCTGCCTTTATTGTTATGTTATTTTTTTGTACGTTACCATATAAAGTTCTTTTTCTGCACCCACTGTACTATAATTGCCTGAAACATTCACGATTTCGTATTCAGTATAATCGAATTCCGAAATAAATTCCAGATACTCTTGTGAATTTGGTGTTTCAAATAAGTAATAACCTTTGTACTCTTCAGTTTTTGGGTATGTTTTTTCATTTATTTTCTTTTCAAAAATAAATATTCCTGAAATAAAAGACATTACCAGCGTACAAATTGCCAACATTAGCAATATAATTTTAACATGATTCCTTACTTCAATCAAATTAATTTTCATCTTTTGTTTCATAATATTAGTCTCCTTACAATTGTTCGGAGGCTTACACCTCCGAATAGTTTTACCTTTTCAAAGGTGTGACAACTCTTGTCAACGTATTTATTATAGCATAAATCAATATTTTTGTAAAGTTCTTTATGTCTTTAACACTGTTATTGGTAGCACATATATTCCATCTGGTCTTCTCACAACAGCATCGTATAATCCACATATTATACACATAAATTTTGGTTTTACCTCTGCCATCTCATAAAATTTCTTTAGAGTTTCGGCTGCCTCTTCTTCTTTGTTTGAACCTAGTTTAATTTCTATTGCTCCATACTCGCCATCAGCAATTTCAACTATTGCATCTACTTCCATTCCAGTTGTATTTTCTCTATAGTGATATAACTTTGCATCTATACTTTCTGCATAAATTCTCAAGTCTCTCTCGCATAAAGCCTCAAAATATAATCCAAATGTATTTAAATCATTCATTAATTTTTCTGGAGTAATGTTAAGTGCCGCACACCCAAGTGATGGGTCAACAAAATGTCTTTTTGGATTTTTTCCCACATTCGCTTTTGAACGAATTTTATACATGAAGGAGTTTTGGTTTTCTATAAGATGTAATCTGTCTAGCACATCTAGATAATCGGTTACCGTGTTTCTGCTTACTAACAACTCCTCTTCATCTGTGCTTTCTGCAATGTCTTTTACTAACACTGTTATTGGAGAAATTGATGTTTCATTTCTCGCAAGTGACCTTATTAGCATTTCCATTTTATTTTTGTCTCTTTTTACTCCGTCAATTTCGGTAATATCTTTTTCAAGTACTGCTTCCCAATAACTTTTAGTTATTCTCCTTGCACTTTCTGCGCTAAGTCCAACAGTTTCTGGCCATCCACCTCTAACAATTAACTCTGCAAGCCAACTAAATTCTGGTTTTGCAACCTTTTTATTTTCAACTTTTCCATTAAACAGATCCATTAAAGATACTTCTCCTGTGGAATCTCCAGACTCATACAATGACATCGTATACATTTTCATTTTGCATATTCTTCCTGCTCCAGAATGGTGAACCTGTGTTGTGGCTGGAGTTGCTGAACCAGTTAAAATATATTTACCTTTTTCTCTATCTTGATCGCATTTATACCTAACAGCATCCCAAATAGCCGGAACCTCTTGCCATTCATCAATTGTCCTAGGAAATTCTCCATCTAAGACTAAATTTACGTCCATTTCAGCAAGATGTTTTTCTCTAAAATTATCTACCGTATTATTCAGAAATGATGCACTATTTGAATGGTTAAGTGCTGTCCACGTTTTTCCACACCACTTTGGTCCTTGTATGCTAATTGCGCCAAAAATTTTCAAGTATTCGTCTATTTTTTTATCAATTAATCTCTCTTTATATTCTTTTTTGGTTAATTTCATATACAAATTCCTTCCTTTTGTACTAAATATTATATATTATTTCATATTTAGTATAACCTATTTTTTATATTTTAGCAATACCATTGTGCGTTTTTTAGAAATTTTATTGTGCACTTTTTAATAGTTTTGTTGTGCAACTTTTATCGATTTTGTTGTGCATTTTTACATTGCAAAAGCAGATACTTTAATTGAGCATTCCGTGTTTCTGTATATTATTTTTCTCCAAAAACTTCCTTTTTTATCCACTTGCATTTTATTTAATTCCGTGTTATAATTCTAATTGATGGTGCATTATTCTAGTAATGCTTTCTATTATGAGGGTGGGGCTAAAAATCCACTAAAGGGCACATCGTTGAAGTTCCTTGTTAATGCGCGAAATGCCAGTTTTGTGTGTTTTCAGGGAGTAAGATTTTAGGGAAATATGTAATGGCATACATATCAGGCTCCCTATTATCGCGGAGGCTTAGATAGATCTACGTTTTAAGTATAACCTATGTACAAATACATAGTGTAGCCTGTCTTGAGTGATAGCATTGGGATTATACGTTTATCTTTGTATATGAAATTTCTATTGCAAAAGGGACTAATCTTAGAAAAGTATTTCAAGGAAAACTTCTAGAATGTTTGTTTCATTAGAAGCATAGAATTGTAAGGATTAAGGTACGGACTTAAGTGGCAATCTGGCATTCCTTTACCTGGAATATCTGCTTGAAAAGGAAACTGCTTAACAGTAATGGTAAGTAGCAGATAGAGAAATTAGGCTAGACCTCAAACCGTAAAATTTACTTATAATTTTACCATCTTAACTTTAATTTAGAAATTAATCGATAGTGTTCTAACACTATCGAAATATTTAATTTAAGGAGATTTTTTAATTATATGAGTAAAAAAGATAAATCCTCTAAAGAGAATTTAACAAACACAGAAGATTCCACCAATTCAACCAATAAAGCAAATAACAGTTCAAAGAATAAAGTGGCGGAAAACAATAATGTAACCAATTCAAAAATTAATAAAGAAAAAAACTCTAACACAAATTCTAATATAAGGTGGTTAGTCACTGTATTTATCACAACATTTATTTTGTCAATTGCATTCTCATTTATATCAACAAACTCGATTACAAATTTACCATTATTCCCTGCTATATTAATATTATTTTTAGTTATATTTATTGGTATATTTTTTGATATAATTGGTGTTGCTGTTACCGTTGCAGACGAAAATGAATTCCATGCAAAAGCATCAAAAAGAATCGCAGGCTCCAAAACATCTGTAAAATTAATTAGAAATTCTGCCAAGGTTGCAAACTTCTGCGCCGATGTAATTGGTGATATATGTGGAGTTTTAAGTGGTTCAATAAGCGCTTCAATAGCATTAAAAATTACAGCTTCATTTGGAATTTCGTTCAACATACAATTTTTAATAAGTGCCTTAGTTGCCTCTCTTACCGTGTCTGGTAAGGCAATTGGAAAAACAATAGCACAGAAAAATTCAACAAAAATAGTACATGCTGTTGCAGTAGTTCTTAACAAACTACACTTAAACCAAAAATAGACATGCAAAATGAGCAAATATGTACAACCTAGGAACAGAGCAGAAATTGTATATTTCCCATAAAATAAGTACTAATTTATATTTCATAACGTTTTAACACATTGCTCTTAGTCGGAGCTCCTTGCGAGCTCCTCAAAAAGCAAACTTCTTGTTTTACTTTTAAAATATAAATTAGTACTTTTTATTTAATATTTTTGCATGCAATTTTTCTTCGTTCCCGAATTGTATCTTTTTTCCTATTTGTATCTTATTACTCTATATTGTATTTTTAATAATATTTTTAATACAGAGTTGTTTAATGGGTATGATCTATGTAGTCCAGATAAATCAAGTTTGTCACTTAAGTTTATCCTATTATCAGTCAAATTTTGTACATATCCAGCCTGCCATAAAGTGTCTCTTTCTGCATTTGTATATAATCCATATGGATACGTAAATACTTTTAAAATGTTATTATCTTCTAGATTATTTTCCAAATCTTCTTGAGCCTTATTAGTGTCTGAAAGCAATCTTTCTGGAGTTTCTTTATCATATTGTGTATGTGTATAACCATGAAGATAGATTGACATTAGTCCGCTTTCTTTCATTTCTCTTGCTTCGTCCCATGTGTAATAGCCTGGAATTCCGACTGTATCGGTTATTTCAAACGATGTCATTGGGATGTTATATTTTTTTGCAATTTCGAATGCGTACTTGTACACACCAGTGTATCCGTCGTCAAATGTTATTAAAAAACTCCACTTTGGTATCGCTTTTTCACCATTTTTATATGCTACTAAATCTTCATAACTTATTGGTTTGTATCCTAATTTCATAAGTCCTGTAATTTGTTTTTCAAATTGTTTTGCAGTTGTTTGCATATAATCATATTCTATTTGCGATTCGTCCTCAACTATATCATGATATACGAATACTGGTATTTGTAAATTTTTTTCACCAATATAATATGTGTTGTTTACTGTTGCCACCTCATAAATTACAAAACTTACTATTGCAAGTATTAATACTAGTAATACCGATAATATAACTTTTTTTACCGTGCTCATTTTTTTCTTTTCTAATTTTTCTTCTTTATTCATTATTATCTACTTTCCTCCTCTACCTTTGAAACTTTTTTCATTCCTTGTATCTTTTTATTTCCAACAGTTCTAAGCCCATTGTCCATAAGTTTTATTAGTTCTTTTTCCTCAATAGGTAAAAATGTTCCCGTTTTTTCCGAATAAATATATCTCACATACTCATTTTTTTCTTTGTTTGCAGATATACAACAGGTATATTTTCTCTCCCCATCTTCTTCAACATACATATCCATAATTTGAACTTTTTTAGCTTCCTTTGTACTAAAAACATCGGGTAAAATCATCTCATAATATAGCATTTTTTCTACAAAGCCCATATCATTGCCAGACATAAAACCCTCAATTTTTTGAAGTGCATATTTCATTTTTTGTTCCATGTTCGGTATCAATTCTAATTTATCCCTAAGCCTATCTATCAATATAGCTAAATATTCGTCTCCCTCATATGTATAGCCAAACTTTTCATCCATTTCCTGCATTTGTTCGTCTGAAATTAATTTTCTTGTTGAATAATCTGGCTCTCTCCCAAATAGTCTTGTTTTCCTATGAGCTTGTATGAATTTCATATCTCTTTGTAAATCCGCCTCATATTCAACCCCATCTATTTTGAAAATTGAATAAACATGTAAATCATCTTCCGCATGAACAGCTTCAGCCTCTATTCCAATTCTTTGAAGTAAGCTATTATATGTGTTTGTAAGTGATACACATATAACCTTGTTACTCTTCAAATCTTTAGGAGTTTGTATTTTTCTTGCTGACCTATATATCATCCTTCTGGTTTTACTATTTCCAAGCCAGTATTTCTCGTCAAATGTAAACAATTTGCCTAATTGCAAATAAATGTACCTTGCTTGTTCAATTTGAGTTAAATTTGCAGGCATTCTTCTTAATACATTTTCAGTCAAATTATTAATGTCCATAAAATCACACCCTTCGGGTGGTATTATACTATATAAAATAAATTTATTCAATATAAACGGAATTTAATAATTATGTAAATATGTATAAAAGGTTTAAAAGAATATAATGATTTAATCCCGAAACAACTAAGTATTGTTCACAGGTTGCTTATTCTTATTATTAACTCGAAAAAAGAAGTATTCCCTTAAAAATTACTCTCTAAGTTAGCAAATTTCTATGTCACTATATAGATTGTCACTTTATAAAACTAATAAAATTACTCAACATTCTAAAATACTAAAGGTACATATTTAATTGTTAGCAAGTAAAATTATTACAAAAAAAAGAACAATAATTATTAAATTTATGATATTTTTACATTATTTTTAATAATTATGGTTCTTTTTAATTATCCGTTATATTTTTATAGTTTTGTCATTTATACAATTTTCTTTAGAACGTTGTTTGTAATCTAACATAACACCAGTTGCTTTCAGCGACACCATCACCAAAAGCTGCTCTTCCGTTACCATCAAATCTTACGTAACATCCATATGTATTTTGATCAAAGAACATTCCTTTAAACGATTCTGATGACCAGTAAATATAGCTCATTTTGAATTGACCATAGTTTCCGCTACCAGACATACTAAGTCCCATTTTAGCTGCAAATGCTGCCCATGCACTCCAAGGTGGTACTGTCCAGCCATTACCACTTTTGCTTTGTGCACCCCAGAAATCATATTTATTAGAGTCTACGTCTTTTAATGCCATTACATGGAATCTCTTGTTTCCAGAACCAGAAGGTTGTAGTACATCTTTTGTTCCAAATGGACCGTTATAATTTTTCTGAACTATTTTATAACTTTTTGTACCAGAAACAGCTGCATAATTGTATGACTGGCCTTCCCAAGTTCCACTTGCACCATTCTTTAAATCTACAAATATTACACCGTCTGCGACTCCATCGCTATTTACATCTGTGTAATATCCTACTCCCGAGCTTGCAGTGAAAGGAGCACCATTTATTGTTATTTTATATGTTGCCGATGCCGCAGTGTAGTTTGCTGTAGCTGCACTTGTTACTGTTATAGTAGCAGAACCTGCCATAATAGGTTTTACAGTTACAGTGTTTCCTCTTATGCTTGCAGTCGCAAACTTCGAATTTGATGAAGAAACGCTTAGTGAACCTGTATTACCGCTTACCGAAAAAGTTACATTATTAAAGTTTGTTGAAGTTCCACTGGTTGCGGAAAGTTTTAAAGTTCCACTTGCCTTATTTATTTTTGTAGTTTCGGTTATAACTTTAGTTGTATATCCAGCTTTGCTTGCTCTTACTGTTACTGTAAATGATGAAACATTTGTTATTGTTGGCATTGTCGTACTATATGTGCCTCCATTTATTGAATACTCTATTTTTGCATCACTTGGATTTGCACTTACATTTGTTAATGCATTATGTGCTTTTCCATCATATGTTCCATTATATGGTGTTGCACTTAAGCTTATTGTTCCATTATTTACTGTTGCAGTATATGTTGCTGATTTTGCTGTATAATTGCTTGCTTCTGCACTTGTTACTGTTATTGTTGCCTTTCCCACGGTTGTTCCCGATTTTACTGTTACAGTATTTCCACTTACACTTGCTGTTGCTATATTGTTATTATTTGAAGAAACACTTAATGTTCCTGTATTTCCACTTACTGTAAAAGTTGCGTTACTTGGATATGTTATTGTTCCACTCGTCGCAGATAACTTTAATTTTCCTTCTGCTTTGCTTACTTTTACTGTTTCTGTTGTTATTTGTGTCTTATAGCCTTCTTTACTTGCCTTTACTGTTACTGTAAACTCTGATGTGTTCGTTATTGTTGGCATTTCTTCATTGTATTCGTTTCCGTCTAATGAATATTCTAATTTGACATCACTTGGGTTTGTACTTATACTCGTAAATGCATTATGTGCTTGTCCATCATATACTCCATCGTATGGAATTGCTTCTAATTCTATTGTTCCATTTTTAACTGTTGCCACATGTATTACTTTGTTTTCTGCGTACTCTCCATTTGCTGAACTTCTTACTATTATATTAGCCTTTCCAGCTACCGTTTCTGGTTTTACTGTTATTGTATTTCCCTCAATAGATGCTGTTGCTATGTTTGAAGCATCTGAGCTTACTGTCAGCTCCCCTCTTGATGTGTTATTTGTTACTTCAAATGTTCCGCTATTTGGATACGTATATGTTCCATTTTTTGAAGATATCGTCAAATCGTCTGCTTTTGCAATTCCATCATATATTATTTCTACATCTCCGTTTTCCTTATCTTTTACTAAAAATTTATATTCATCATTTACTATTATCTCTGCATTTTTTTCATCTACTTTTTCTTTAGAACTTAAATTATAATTCTTCTTCCCAGTACTTATTTGTTCCAAATATGTATCCAAGTCAACTTTCTTACTCTCAACCTGTATATCTACCTTTTCAAGTTCTAATGCTTCTTTTATTCCTGCTACTGTTTGTATTTTTTGTGTACTCTTTGCCTTATCAAACAAATTGTTATTTCCAACTACCAGATTAATAGTTACACCCGCTAATATCATTATTATTACAATTGTTATTACTAAAGCAATTAAAGTAATTCCTCTCATTTCTTTTGTTCTCATACTTTTTTGTCCTCCTATGTTATCCTATAATCATTAATTATTCTACTTAATGATAAATTAACTGAAATAATTATAGCAAAAAAAATATAAAAATCAAGATAAAAAAGTAATTGTTATATAAAAGTAATTTTTAATTCTAATGTGAAATCATACAAATAAAAATACCTATAATTGGCTAGGTATATATATAGTTAAACTATGAGTATTATCATTAAGTACAAGACTTAACGAGATTTTTTTATATGTTTTACCTTTTGCATATATATTTTTCCTAATTTTCTCTTTTATATATTTTTTCATACAATCAATATTATTATGTTGTATTATACTTTTCAAAAACGCAAGCTTCCCGACCACTTTTTAATACTAGTGTATTAAAAGTGGTCGGGAATAAGCATATTTTTGTGTTTAAATAATTATTTAAAATAATTTAATGCTGTAACCAAACTATTTTTTCATTTTTGCCCGCATGTGTAGTTTAACCAAATCTTAGAACTCCTTCTGCCTTTTCCACAATTTTCAGCCTTGTTTGATGGAGTATTATATCATAATGTTTCTCCGTTTCTTGCCAAATAATATTCTAGAACAACTTTATTCATTATTTTTTTTGCTTCGCTTTCTTCTGTTAACTTCGCAGATTCCTGTGTACTCTTTATTACTCCATCACCTCCAACAACAGCATTAATACTCACTCCTGCTAGTATTAATAAAACTACTATTGTGATTACCAGTGATATTAATGTTATTCCGTCTTTTTTTATCATTATTCAATGTCTTCATATGTATCTCCTTCATTTTTCTTCTTTTCATAACATTTATATTAATTTTATAACAATTTGTTTTAAAAATCATTATAACGTTTTGTTTTATCATATAATTTTTTTATAGTAAATTTTTCCAATTTTTTATAAAAGGAGTTTATAATATGGAAACACGTATAAAAATTTTAAGAGAAGACCATGATTTAACTCAAAAACAACTTAGTAGCCTTCTTAATATTTCTCAAGTTGCTTATTCTTACTACGAGCTCGAGAAAAGAAGTATACCTTTAGAGTTACTATCAAAACTTGCAGATTTTTATGAAACAAGTGTAGATTATCTATTATATAGAACTGATGAGTATATTCCTTATCCTAAAGTTAAACAAAAAAATGCGTAAATAATTCATATTTTAATAAATGATTGTATATCAATAATTTTATTAATTTAATGAATTATTTTTGTTTATATTTTAAATTTTACAACTAATTTTTACTATTAATAAATATTTCTTATTCTATTTGTATAATAAGTATAAATAAAATCTACAGACAGCTAAAATATTTGCGTTTTTTCAGTTTCTTTTTCAACTCTTTTGTGATATAATACTTGCATATTTACAGAGAAAGGAAGATTTTTCATGTCATATAATTATAAAGAAATAGAAAAAAAATGGCAAAATAAATGGGAAAAAGAAGGAACTTTTCACGCAGAAAATAATTCTTCTAAGAAAAAATGGTATGGTTTAATAGAATTTCCATATCCATCTGGACAAGGATTGCATGTTGGTCATCCAAGATCTTATACTGCAATGGATATTGTTGCAAGAAAAAGAAGAATGCAAGGCTATAATGTATTGTTTCCAATAGGATTTGACGCTTTTGGATTGCCTGCTGAAAACTTTGCAATTAAGAACCACATTCATCCAAAGATTGTTACAGAACAAAATATAGCAAACTTCACAAGACAATTGAAATCAATTGGTTTTTCTTTTGATTGGTCAAGAGTTATAAATACAACAGATCCAGAGTATTACAAATGGACTCAATGGATTTTTATTCAATTATATAAACATGGTTTAGCATATAAGGCAACTATGCCAATTAACTTCTGTACTGGCTGTAAGGTTGGTCTTTCTAACGAGGAAGTTGTAAATGGCGTTTGTGAGAGATGCGGTAGCCCAGTTGTTCAAAAAGAAAAGAGCCAATGGATGCTTAAGATTACAGATTATGCCCAAAGATTAATTGATGATTTGGACGATGTTGATTTTCTTGAGAAGATTAAAATTCAACAAAGAAACTGGATTGGAAGAAGCGAAGGTGCTGAACTTGATTTTAGTATAGCTGATTCTGATGAAAAATTAAGAGTTTACACAACTAGACCAGATACTTTATTTGGTGCTACTTACATGGTTGTTGCTCCAGAACACCATATTATTGAAAAGTTAAAAGATAAAATCACAAACTTAGACGAAATCAAAGCTTATCAAACAGCTGCAAGTTTAAAATCTGATTTTGAGCGTTCTGAATTAAATAAAGATAAAACAGGTGTTGAAATTAAAGGAATTAAAGCTATAAACCCTGCAACAGGAAAGGAAATTCCAATTTGGGTTTCAGATTATGTTTTAATTACTTATGGTACTGGTGCAATAATGGCTGTTCCAGCACATGATGAAAGAGACTATGCTTTTGCTACAAAATTCGGATTAAACATCGTTCCTGTAATTGAAGGAGGAGATGTTTCTAAAGAAGCTTATTCTGGTGACGGAGTTCATATTAATTCTGATTTCTTAAATGGAATGAATAAGCAAGATGCAATTGCTAAGATGATTTCATGGATTGAAGAAAAAGGAATCGGAACAAAGAAAGTTAACTATAAATTACGTGATTGGGTATTCTCTCGTCAACGTTATTGGGGCGAACCAATTCCAATGGTTCACTGTGATAAATGTGGTTGGGTTCCAGTTCCAGAAGACCAATTGCCACTTGTTTTACCAGATGTAAAAGATTATGAGCCCGGCGAAAACGGTGAATCTCCACTTGCAAAACATACAGAATGGACTGAAACTACATGTCCTCACTGTGGTGGTCCTGCAACAAGAGAAACAGATACAATGCCACAATGGGCTGGTTCATCTTGGTATTTCTTAAGATACATGGACCCACACAACGACAAAGCTTTAGCTTCTAAAGAAGCATTAGAGTACTGGTCTCCTGTTGATTGGTATAACGGTGGAATGGAGCATACTACCCTACACTTGTTGTATTCAAGATTTTGGCACAAGTTCTTATATGATATTGGAGTTGTTCCAACCAAAGAACCATATGCAAAACGTACTTCTCATGGAATGATTTTAGGATCTAATGGAGAAAAAATGAGCAAATCTAAAGGAAATGTTGTAAATCCTGATGATGTTGTAAATGAATATGGTGCAGATACATTACGCGTATACGAAATGTTCATGGGTCCATTCGACCAAACTGCTCCATGGTCTGTTGATAGCATTCGTGGATGTAGCAAGTTCTTAGATAGGGTTTGGAACATGCAAGAAATTTTAGTTGATGACGGAACAAACGAATATTCAAAACAATTTGAAAAAATGATGCATCAAGCAATAAAGAAAGTTTCTAGTGATATTGAAGAAATGAAATTTAACACTTCTGTATCAACATTTATGACAATGGTAAATGAATTCTACAAGGCAAAGAAAATAAACAAAGCAGAATTTAGAACATTTTTACAATTATTAAATCCATTTGCTCCTCATATTACAGAGGAATTAAACGAAAAACTTGGATTTACACAAACTTTAGCCGAAACACCATGGCCTACATTTGATGAAGAAAAGACTAAAGAAGATGTAATAAACTTACCAATACAAATAAATGGAAAGCTAAGAGCAAACATTGATATAGCAGTAAATTCAGACGAAGAAACAGTAAAAACTGCTGTACACGAAGCAATAAAAGACAAATTAGACGGAAAAACAATAGTAAAAGAAATATATGTAAAAAATAGAATTTACAATATTGTTGTAAAATAAATTTTAGAAATCGCTCAAAAAGTTTCGCCCAATAGGGGCGCCCCTTTTTGGGCGAACATTTTGGTTTTGTAATATTTTTGAAATATTTTTTTAATTTATTTGTTACACATTATAGCCATTTATGTAGTATAATGTATATATCTGTACAAATGATAATTTAACTAAAAGACGTTAAGCCTTTCATATGTACATTTTAGCAAACCTAGAAAGGAAAGGTCCTTTTAATGAGTATTGAATCAGATTTAAAGAAAGACGGAATTACGGTTATTGAACCGCTTGATACAACTACAGTTAATGTTATTGCCAAGAATGTAAGCAAGAAAATTGTTGCTGCATTTTCTAATCTTGGCTTTGATTTTGATACCCTTTATGAAAGATTCTCTAAACTGCCCATGTATATAGCAGATATGCCTGAAGGAATGTCTGAGGCTAGCTATTTTTACAAGAATTCTGCCATATATTTTAGAGATGGTATGGGACTTGCTGATTTGGAAAAATTCGCTGTTCATGAATTGATTCATAATTTTCAAGAACAGAAAAATGAAAAAGGCGATTTAACAAGACTTGGGCTATGTACTTTTAAAGGGTCTAAGCCAACAGGAATGGCTTTAAATGAAGCAGCTGTTCAGCTACTTGCTTCTAATATTTTAGAAAACACTTTCGAAACAGCAACATATTATGATATAACATTTTCAACAGTCAGTCCAAATTGCTATCCACTATTATGTAATTTAATTTATCAAATGGCTTATGTTACTGGTGAAGAAGTCTTGTTTGAAAGTACTTTTAATAGTAATGACCATTTTAAAAATAAATTTACAGCTCTATGTGGAGAAAATGTGTATAATCAAATTTCAAATTATTTTGATAAAATTCTAGAAACAGAAGAAAAAATAATAAAAATTTCTAATAAGATTCAAAAGAATGAGTTATCTACTGCCAAAGTAGATTCATTATATAAGAAATCTGATGAATTAAAGAAGCAATTGAAAAGTGCCTATTTTTCTACACAAGAATTAATTATAAATTCGTATTTTACAAATTCTTTAAAAACACTTATTACTTCTGAGGATGTAGATATATTTAGAAAAAAATTGTACAGTTTTCAAGACATAATTGGAACTACAACTAACTATTTTTTCTTTAATAACTACTATATTCAAATGATGGAAAAATTAGATAGCAGATATGATTCATTGTCTGATTATTTAGATGATGATAATACTTATTTGATTCCTAAAAAGGAAAATAAATTTACTAAAATTATAAATTACATAAAAAAATTAATTTGGAAAAAAGAATCAGTTCGTTAATATTCGGACAAAGTAATACTTATTCCTTTTAGTTAATATAAAAAAACCGAAGCAAATCTACGCTATACTCACAGCATTGATTTACTTCGGTTTTTATTACCCTTAAAAGGGTTACTTAGTGAACCACTGGTTCAGAGTCTCGCAGAACTGCAACAGTTTCCCATAAGGAACGACAAAAACCATGCTATTATCAGGATTGATTTCTTCATTATCCTTCTGGAATGTAAGAGCCACTCCGTAGGAGTCCATTGCATAGTTGTAGTCGCCGATGAAAGCCAGACGAGCTTTATAGCCCTCGTTGATGTATTTCAGAACAGTCTCTTTTGCTTCCTTGTTCGAACCCTCATCTTCCCGCACATCAAATGTCATTCTGACAAGTCTTTTCGAGTACGGATCTAAAATCCACCGCAACCGATTGCAAATTCTGGATGCTCTCATTGCATCTTTCATGCCACACTCTTCGTATTCCTTGGCAATGTTCTCATCAGCTTTTTGCTTCATGCAGAATTTAGCAATTTCTCTGTACTTCTTTTCATTGTTCATTGTTGTTTCCCTTTCTTTGTCATATAAGGTAATTTTTCAAATAGCACATAAAATGTGCGCGTACAATAATATATTTTACACTATTTTACATAATATTACAAGTTATTTTTAAAATTTTTTCTGCGGCATCTCTTCCACTCCTTGAAGCCCATGCAACTGTTGCTTTCTGTCCTACTATGTCTCCACCAGCAAACACTTTATTAATTGAAGTTTGCATATTTTCATCTATTTTTATATAACCATATTCATTTCTTTCAAATTTTTCTATGATATTATTCTCTGGTTTAGAGCCTGTTGCCATTACAACATAATCCATGTCTAAAATAAAATTGCTTCCTTCTATATTTACTGGTGATAGTCTATTTTCTCCTTCTTTTTTTACCAATTCTGTTTTTATACATTCTAGCTTTTCTACTTTTTCTTTTCCCAATATTTTAACTATATTAGTCTGAAATAAAAACTCTATTCCTTCTTTTTTTGCATCTGCAATTTCTTTTTTTTCTGCTGGCATTTGCTCTTCAGCTCTTCTATAAATTACATAAACTTCACTTGCCCCAAGTTTTTTTATTGTTCTAGCAGAATCCATTGCAACATTACCACCACCGATTATAGCAACCTTTTTTCCAGTATAGTTTGGATGTTTATTATATTCTAATAGATAATTTCCCCCATAAACACCCTCTAAACCTTCACCTTCTACATTCATCTTGGCTGGAATGTTAGCTCCAATAGCAACAAATACTGCATCGTATTTTTGTGCTAAATCTTCAATTTCAAAATCTCTTCCTAGCTCTTGATTTAGCTTTGTTTCCACTCCTAAATCCAATATTTTTTCTATTGTTTTTTCTACTACTTCTCTAGGCAATCTAAACTCTGGAATTCCGTGTGTTAGCAAGCCTCCAAGCTTATCATGTTTTTCGTATATTACAACCTTTACGCCTCTTCTTGCTAAAAAGGCTGCACACGTTAGCCCCGCTGGTCCACTTCCTATTACAGCAACTCTTTTATCTTTTGCTCTTTCGTCCACCTCTATTGATAATTCGTAATTATTTTCAATACTTAAATCTCCAATATAAGCTTCCATCGCACCTATTGAAACAGGCTCTCCCTTTATTCCACGAATACAGCTCCCCTCACATTGCTTTTCATGTGGACATATTCTTCCACATATTGCTGGAAGTATAGTAGTATTACACAATATTTCATACGCTTTCTTACTATCGGTCTCATGTATAAATTCCGGAATGCAATTACCTAGTGGGCAACCTTTTATTCTACACTGACTATTTTTACAATTCAAACAATAACTTCTTATCTCTTCAATTTCTTTCATGATTATACCTTTCATTTTAAATTTCAATTTTCATCTTATCAGCCTTCTGTTTCACTAACTTCAAGTCTTTCCAGAAATCTATTTTTTTATTTTCATCACGAAGTAATGCAGCCGGATGCCAAGTTGGCATATAAAGTATTTCTTTCTTTTCTACCCATTTTCCTCTTGAAGCTGTTATTCCATACTCTTCTCCGAGTATGTTTTTTAATGCTGTACTTCCTAGTAATACTATTATTTTAGGTTTTACCAATATTACTTGATTTCTTAAATAATTAAGGCAAGCCTGTGCCTCATCAGCCTCAGGTGTTCTATTTTGAGGTGGTCTACATTTTACAATGTTTGCTATATACACCTTGTCTCTATGTATTTCTAATGCTTGAAAAGCCTTATCCATAAGCTTGCCTGCTTTACCAACAAATGGCTCTCCAAGCCTGTCCTCGTCTGCACCAGGACCTTCTCCTATAAACATTACATCTGCATTTTTGTTGCCTACGCCAAAAACAATATTTGTTCTGTTTGTGCATAATTTACACTTTTTACAGTCTTTAATCGATTGCTCCAAATCTTCCCAATTATCATACATAATTTATCACCAATTTTATTTTCCTTCATCAACACATTTTTCTACTAACTTAATTTTTATTTTCTCATTTGTATTAATTTCTGCTTTTGTTCCAATTGGTATTATTATTTTTTTGTCAATATGACCAAAGTTATCTGATTTTATTATTGAAAATTTATATTCATCTCCAATAGCATTTTTTATTATTTTTTCAAGACTTATTTTAGATGGATGCTCATAATTTCCAATCCATAGTCCTGCAATTCTGTCAAATACTCCATTTTGTTTTAAATAATATATATTGCTATTTACCATTTCTGGTGCAGCTTCAAACCCAAGCTCCTCTAAGAACAAAATTTTACCCTGTAAATTTACGGCATATTTTCCACAAACTAATTTTGTAAATAGTGATAAATTTCCTCCAACAAGTTCTCCTGTAGCCTGTCCTGCTTGTATAGTTGTGTATTCGTCTTCTGGTTCTCCCATTATTAAACTTTCTGTATTCTCTGCAAAAGTTTTTATGAATTGCTTATATGCATAGCCTGTTTCCCACGATGTTAACGACTTAAATGTTGGACCATGATATGTTACAAGTCCAGTCTTTTCGTGTATTGCATTTAGAATGCTGGTATTATCACTAAACCCGCAAATTATCTTTGGGTGTTTTTTTATCATTTCATAATCTATATAATCTAGAGTTGTGTTGGAGTCTTCACCACCTTTTACACACATTATGGCCTTTACCTCATCGTCTTTAAAAGCCCAGTTAATGTCTGCAGCTCTTTTTTCTGGTGATGTTCCATAGCCGAGAGTATCTTCAAATACGTATTTGCCGAATTTTACTTTAAATCCCGAAGCCTCCATTAATGCAATGGAAGCATTTATATACTCTAAATCGTCTTTTTCTATATAGTTTGATGGAGCAATTACTCCTATAGTATCACCTTTTTTTAATTTAGTAGGTATCATAAAATTTTCTCCTTTTTATTTATTTGGAAAAGAATTAAATTTTGGCAAGGAAAATGAATTTCAAAGGCAAGGGCGCATACTTTGTGTATGTAACCGCGTTTGAAATGAGATTTGACGTAGCCAAAATTATGATTATTTTTCAAATGTCATTCCTAAAACAGCAATATTCCTGCCAGCCCTATCCTTTTGTGCTCTATATGAATGTATTACATTAGAATTACATACTGTACAAATTTTACTTTCTATTATGTTTGTAGATTGTAATCCACATTCTTCTAACATTAATCTATTTATTAAAGTTGTATCTATATGATATTTATTTTCTCGTTTTTCTATTATATCACAATTTCTATTTAGATAACTGAATGCTTGTTCAAAAATATTTTTTACGTCTTCATCTACCTCAAAATGACATTTTCCAATGCACGGACCGATACATGCAATAATATCTTCTGGTTTAGAGCCATAGTCACTTATCATTTTTTGCACGGCTTTCTGACCTATTTTCTGAGCTGTTCCACGCCACCCAGAATGAATATTTCCAATTACATTTTTTACTGGGTCATATAATAAAATTGGTGTACAATCTGCAAATGATAATACTAAATCTGTATCTGGCTTACTTGTAAGCAAACCGTCCACATTTTCTAAGTACTCTTTTGATGTTTTTTGAAAATTATTATCCACATTTTTTATACAATCTGTGTGTTTTTGGTGCGGTTTTACTACATTTTCTCTATTTATTTCTAGTGCATCACAAAGCATATTATAGCTATGCTCTGTGACACTTTTTTCAGCCTTACCATTAAAATCAATTCCGTACACACTTAGCGTATATGCATGTACTAAATTTTTGAATTCTAACAATCTTCTAAATTGCAAATATTCAATTCCATCTTTTTTTACATGAACCATATTCTCATTAGATAAATCCATATATCCTCCATTTCTTTATGTTCCACATTAGTTTATGAAGAATTAAATTTTGACAAGGAAGATGAGTTTAAAAAGCAAGGGCGCATACTTGCTGTATGTAACCGCGTTTTAAACGAAATCTGACACAGCCAAAATTTTAATTATTCTTAAACCACCTTATTTTTAATCATTTCTAAAACCGCATCTTTATTCAATTTTGAAATATATTTATATTCATTGTTTTTCGTATTTTCATCAAACCTGCATATAGACTTGTATTTACAATACTCACATGGTGTTTTTTTTGTACTTGCATTATAATATGGTTTTACTTCTATATTGCCTTGTAAAATTTCTTCTGATATTTGTTTTATTATTTTTTCCATGTATTTTTGCAAATAAACAAATTGCTCTTTTGTTACAGCACTCGTGCCTCTATCGCTTATCTCTCCGTCTTTTTTTATTGTCGCCGGAATTATTTTGCTTATACCTTTTGGCTCATTTTCTATATTTGTGTCCATTTTTTTAATTATATTCACATCAGCTAAAATTAAGCCTTTCATCTTGAACTCTTGCCTAATTTTCTCTTCTACTTCTTCATCATTCAAGTTCTTATCAGTTCCGATTGTAGGATTTATTAAATTAAAATATAATACCCCGGCAGGTATAAAATCTTCTACCTTGCAAGTCTCGTTTAAATATGTTAAAAGCTGTAACTGAAGTCCATAAAACACTTGATTTAAATCGATATTTTTTACAGAAGATTTGTAGTCTATTATTCTTACATATGTTCCATCTGGATTTTTCATTATATCTACTCTGTCTATTTTTCCTGTAATCTCTACCTTTTTTCCATCTTCGGTTATAACAGTAATTGGTTTATACTGACCATCCCCGCCGAATTCTAATTCATGCCCGAATACTTCAAACTCGCTTTGTTTTAAACTTTGCACAATATATTTTACAGACATAGTAACAACTTTTTGTAACCTATTGCTTAACACTTTATATTTTGATGTTGTTGTAAATATGTAATTTCTGTCTAATTTTAGCTTTTCGCTTACTATTTCTGCTACTATTTTCTCTAGTTCTTCGTCTGTAATTTCTTTTAAATTAATATTTCTTTCTTCTATTATTCCGAAAAAGTTGTCTATTACATCGTGCATAAATGAGCCTGTATCAACTGCTTCAACATTAAATGTTTCTTTATCATTCAGTTTTAATCCATATTTTAAATAATACGAAAATGGGCAACCGCTGTATTGCTCCAATTTTGATACACTGGTTTTTAATGTACTTCCATACATTTTTTCTACATTTTCTTTTTTAATTTTCTCTGCTGTATTCGTGTAATTTAAAGCTTTTACAGCAGATGCAAGCTTTTCGTGCCATTCTTCACTTTCATTATATAAATTGTAAACATCAAACCATTTTGTATCAATTTCATTACCATCTCTAAACTCACGTAAGTTTATTAATAATTCCTTAAAAGTATTTTCCTTTGTAGAAATTTCAGATTTTCTGTATATTACATCACTCGTTTCTTTTAATCCTTCAAATATTTTCTTTATTCTAGAAACTAAAACTGATGGTCTTAAAGATTTTCCTTCCATGTCTGATGATGAATATGACAAAAATATTCTTTCTTCTGCGGTTGTGAAGGCTTTGTAAATGTTGAAATTATCCTCATAAATTCTGTCTATTGTGCCTTTTGCAAGCTCTACTCCGTTTTGCTTAATCTTTTCTCTATCATCATCATTTAAAAAGCCTTCGGCCTTATTGATTGAAGGAAACATTCCATCATTTAGTCCAATTATAAACACTGCCTTAATCTTATGGCTTCTAGACCTGTCTACGTCTCCAACAGTAACTTCGTCTTGTGCCATTGGAATAGTTCCTAGTTTGCTTTCTCCAAGACCAGTTTTTAATATCTGCATATAGCTTTCAAAAGTGATGTTCTCATCTCCAAATACAAGTACAATCTCATCTAATACCTGCATTACAATCTTCCAGCTAGTCTCATATTCTGCTGCAATATCAACCTTTTGCATATCATTTAATTCTTTTATTTTGCTCTCTAGAACTTTATCTATATTATTCTTGATTAAAAAATTATATAAATTTTCTGAAATCTGTTTTGCAGTCTTGTTTCCAGATAAATTATTTTTTAGCTCTACTAATGGTGTTACAATTTCTCTTCTAAGCTCATTTATATGGTCGATTGTTGCCTTACCAATACTGTCCTCATCATGGAAATTCCAGTCAACCTTATACCATTTACTGCCTTTTATCTCCCATTTTAAAGCATAATTTTCAAGAAGGTAAATATCACTCGGAGTAATATTTAGAAATCCACATTTAATATAATTAAATACACTATCATATGACCAGTTTCTAGCAAAGATATCTAATATTGAAATAAGATATTTTACAAGAATATTCTGGCTCAAATCTCTCTTTTCGTCTATGAAAACTGGAATATCGTATTCCTTAAAAATAGCCTTGCACAAATTCGAATAAACATCTATGTTTTTTGTGATTACAGAAATATCTCTGTATCTAAACTTTTTACTTCTTACAAGCTCTAAAATTCTTCTTGCAACTTCTTCAATTTCTGAATACTGGTTATTTGCCAAAAACAAGCTTAAATTTTCTACACTTCCATCATATTTTTTATATGGAAAATTATATAAATTTCTTTCAATATGATTTAGCTCTTTAGATTTAAATCTATAAATCTTTTCTAAAAATACTGGCTCTTCCACAGACGTCTTTGTTTCTTTTGCAATTCTTAATATTTTTTCAATTGTTTCTTTATTGCTGAAAAAAATATCATTACTTGCTTCATCAATTTTCTCCATAGAATTACTCGTTACTGTAATTGTAACCTTGCTTGCTTGTTTCAAAAGCTTAGCAATTATAGCATATTCTTGCTTCGTAAATCCTACAAATTCATCTATATAAATCTCTGTATTCTTAAACATATCAGTAGCATCAAGCTGACCTTCCAATATTGTCAAAGCATCATTTTCATCAACATAATTATTTACAATCTTCTCTTGAAACTTGCTATAAACAGTATAAATATCCTGCAACTTGTTTTCCAAATACAAGTCATTCTCTCCGACCTGTTCCATCAAAGTCTTAAGATTTTCTAATGTTACACCATGTTTCTTAAGCTCTGTAATCTGAGTCATAACCATATCTATATTACTATCTGATTTTCCTAAAAATTTAAGGTTATTCTTTTTATTCGAAAGAATACTATAAATCAACATAGATTTTCCGCAATTTGAAAGTACAGTTTTATTGCTACCTCCGACCTCGCTAGAAACTCTGTGTGCCATTCTCGCAAAAGTAAGAACCTCGGCATTAATAACAGCCGAATTTTGTTCTTCATCTTCAAGAGACCTTAAAAGCTCTTTCTCTGCCGAAAAAGAGAACTGTTCTGGCGTTATAATATACTTTTTTCTGCCATTATCTATGTTCTTACTTATATCATTAAAAATATAATGCGTCTTTCCGCAACCACTTCTACCATATATAATTTGTAAACTCATGCTATCTCATCCTTTGGATGTATTCTATCATAATTATTGTAATTAAGCTAGATTTTTGTAAAATAAAAACACTACTTTTTGTAGTGTCTTGAAATTAATGTTGTGTTTCAACATATTTTTTAAATAGCTCTTCTAATAAAATAAAATTACAACTTCTCTCTAATATTCTTTGAGGCATATGATTTTTTCTATATAAATTTTGAAAATAATTAATCTTTTTAAATAATTCTGCCTTATGATTATTTAAAAATGTTAATTGTTCCTCTAACATCTTTTTATATTTTATATCTGTAACAGTAGGTAGCACTTCTGTTAATTCTTCAATAGGCGTAGGAATCATATTGTTAATATTAATTACTCCCAAGTTTCCATCTTCAATTTTAAATATATCTATCGCTTTTGGATTAATTAGTTTGTGTTTTTCCTTAGGTGATGCTAATGGTGCAAAATAATTATAATTATTATATGTATATACTACACCTATATATGGTCTAGTAGAGTTTTTATTATATGCTACATTTTTATCATACTTTCTTAAGTAATTTATGTATTGTTCGCTTATATAATATATTTTTAAATTTTTCATAACATCCTCCTAAAATAAAATATGACAACCTTCTTAATAGATTGCCATATCTGCTTTTTTAAGTTCCTACTTTGGCAAGGATATTCCTACTTTTTTAAGTTCCTACTTTGGCAAGGATATTCCTACTTTTTTAAGTCCCTACTTTAGCAAGGGTATTCTTTCTTTTTATTAATGATAATTAATTATCATCACTAGTATATTTATTATACACCATAAATATACATTGTTCAAGGACTTTTTATAATTAAATTTAAAAAACCAGCCACTTATTTAAGCGACTGGTCTTCATTATTTTAGATTGTTTCCTTCTTTCTCATCTTTGCTTCATACATGTTGTGGTCTGCTTTTTTGATAACATCTCTTATGTCATCATATTCTGGATTAAACAATTCATGTCCAACCGAAATTGTCGGAAACAGATTTTCTCTGCTCTGGATTTTAGCCTTATTTTGCTCTGCTACAAAAACTGCATTCAATTTGTCAAGATTTGCAGAACTATTCAAAACCACTGCAAATTCATCGCCACCAACTCTGTAGCATAAGCCACATTGGCCATACACACGTTGAATTATTTCTGCAACCTTTTGCAAACATTCATTGCCATACTGGTGCCCGTAGTTATCATTAATCGACTTGAAATTGTCAACATCGAAAACCAATATCGTAGCAGCCATCGACAAATTTGTAGTGTAGCTAAAGAAGCTTCGTTGGTTCAACAACTGAGTCAATCCGTCTATATGCTGAGTTAGCTCATTATAGTAAATGTACATAAAGGCAGATGCTACTGCAATCGTAGTCCAGTCCAATCTAAGGTTTGGCAAAATTGATTGAATAATTATGCTACTTGCCATAAATCCCAAGATTAAAATTAAGACATAGGCATTTCGGTTTTGATATTTTTTGCTGAACATATATGCTTTTTGAAAATAAAATGTAATGCTAATCATATATACCAAAATATACAACCAATACATTTTTCCATGATGATACGTATACGATTCATCAATATAAAATATACATCCAAAGAAAACTGATATAATCTCAATTAAGACATGTGCACATGCAATAAATTTCATGATTTTTTTTTCGTTTTCACTTACAGAAAAAAATGCATTTGCACAATTAATTGAAATGAATGGTGCAACCGAAAACTCAACAACCTTCACTATATAATGAAGAATTACTGTTTCTTCCGATTTGCCATCTACCAACACCCCAATAAGCTCTCCTATTGTCGCAAGCATTATACTTGCAAATGTAAATATAAGTCCCCGTTTTGTTTCTTTTGCCATGTACCTGTTTCCAGATACTATTGCCATCATTATGGCCATTACCATTATTGTAAAAAACGTATTTCCTATATAATATTCATTCATTGTGCAATCCTTTCTTTTGTATTTGTTGCTAATCTAAAACAATGGTTTTAACATACCTCCTTATTATAAAAGATATTTATTATAATTTTCACGCATTATATTATACCATTTTTTTACAATTTTTTCAAGTTTTTCGCTTTATTTATTATTAAAAAATAATATCTGCACATATTCTTTTACTTTATATGCAGATACTTCCTTTTTTTCTCATCAAAATTATAATTATTTTTCAACGTTTTATCCTTATGAATTTTCTCTTTTCCAGTAGAATAAATACTGCTGTGCAATGCCTTCTAAATCTCCAAATTTTTCTTTTGCGAGTTGTTCTATTTCTTTTTTGTTTACTTTTGCCTCTACTGGATTATGTATGTACAAATCATTCATTACTCTACGTACCCAAACATCTATTGGGAATACGTCAAATCTCTTTAACGTTGAAAATAATAGTATGCAGTCTGCTACTTTTGGTCCAACGCCTGATAGAGTTAGAAGTTCGTTTCTAATATTCTTTGTACTTTTTTCTTGTTTTAACTTTTCTAAGTCGGCTTCACCATTTACAATTTTTCTAGTAGTTTCGAATATATATTTGTCTCTAAAGCCTAAGCCCAATGCTCTTAAGTCTTCCATACTTGCCGTTGCTAACGCTTCTGGTGTTGGAAATGTGTAATACTCTTGTCCTCTAAACACTATACATGTTCCATACTTTTTTGACATTCTATCTATTATTCCCTTTATTCGTGGAATATTGTTGTTTGCAGATACTATGAAAGAAATTATCATTTCCCATAAATCTTGGTTTAATATACGGATTCCTTCTCCATATTTAATACTTTCTTTCATGTATTCGTCTATGTTTGCAAGTTTCTCTTTTATTGCTTCGTAATCTCTATCTAAATCGAAATATTTTCTGCAAACTTCCTTAATATCTCCATCACAAATTCCGGTTATTATTACTTTTCCCGTAGGTTCTTGCTTTACATTTAATACATTCTTTCCAAATATTCCTGTATAACTTCCATCTTTTTGCACATTCCACCTGAAACATTGTCCACACTCAAAAATATCTCTGGCATTAAAAGATTTACAATTTTCTATTACATATGTTTGTTCCATTTTATTTTCCTCTCTTCTACTTAAATCCTCTTCCAATTACTTCTCTTGCATTTAATATTATTATAAAAGCATCATTATCAATTTTTTTTGCAATGTTTTGCATCGCATAGGCTTCCGTTCTAGAGCCTACACATAGTAAGGTCATACGTTTTTCATTTGTGTACATTCCTTTTGAATATAAAGCTGTGCTTCCTCGGTCTATTGTCTTTCCTATGGTTTCTGCAATTTCTTGATAATGTGGAGAAATTATTAGCAAAGCTTTGGTAAAGTTTATACCCTCGAAAATCAAGTCTATCATCTTTCCCATTAAAAATATTGCAATTGCAGAATACAATCCGATTTCGATTGTTTTGAAGAATATCACGTTTGCAGTTATGATTATTACATCTATGAATAATATCAAGTTACTACTTCTGTATTGTGGTTTGTATGCTCTAATTACATATGATAACAGATCCGATCCACCAGTTGAAGAATTGAATTTCAAAATTACAGCTGTGCCAACTCCCATAAATATTCCACCATAGATACATGCTAAAAATTTATCATGTGTTAATGGCTCGATTCTATCTAAAAGGTCTACAAATACAGAAAATAACACCGTTCCATAAATAGATCGTGCAAATAATTGTTTTCCTACTTTAAAGTATGCAATTAACAGCAATGGTATGTTCAATATTAGCATAGTCGTTCCCATGGGATAATTTGTTAAATAATAGACTATTATTGCAATTCCAGAAAATCCACCAGTCGATAGCTCATTTGGTAGTAAAAATTGCGACACTCCAACAGCCATTGCTAAACACCCAAAAGCAATGTATATATACTCTTTTATCAGCTTTTTTGCACATCTTTTATTTAATTCACAAATATTTTCTATATTTTTTCTAATCTTCTTTTGTTTTCTTGTTTTTTTCTCTACCATAAAAATCACCTATATTAGCATTATTGGCAAATATAGGCATTTTTATACTTTTATGCAGTTTCTAAAACATTTATTTTGAATTTTCCTGGTTTTATTTTGTTGTTACACTTTACTATTGTAATTACAGCATATGTATCTTTTAATTTATTTATATTTTCTTTTTTATGTCCAATAATATTATTTAAATCCTTAGAGTTTGCTTCTATTTCAACTCTAATCACTTTTGCATTTATGTGTTTTATGTCGTCAACAAGCTTGTCATACCAAATTGCATCTTCCACAAGCTGACCAAATGCTGGGTGGTATGGTCCAGAAATAACTTCACTATCTTTATTAGTAGAATCTGTAATTGTATCTGTATTTTGCAAACCAACTCTTATTACTTGAATGTGTTTTTTATTAAACATTTTTAGTATTTCTTTGCTTCTTTCTACAGCCTGACCAACGGTTAATGGAGTAAATTTCCCTTTATTAAATTCTTGTTCAAGTTCAGTTCCTTTTATTACAAGCACGGGATAAATTCTAACCATTTTAGGCTTCAATTTTATGCAATCCTTCGCAGTTTGAATATCATCTTTTTCGCTACTTTCTGGAAGTCCAACCATCATCTGATGTCCGAGATTAAATCCATACCAACGAATTAATTTTGATGCTTTAATAACGTCTTCGAAGCTATGCCCTCTCTTGCATCTTGCCAAAATATAGTTGTTTGAAGATTGAACACCAAGTTCTATAGTCTTTACGTGGTATTTTTTTAGCATTTTTAGAATTGGCTTATCTATTGCATCTGGTCTTGTTGATAGACGAATACTGTTTACTTTTTTGCTTTTTATATATGGCTGAACCGCTTGCAATAGTTCTTCTTGTTTTTCAACTTCTATTGCAGTAAAGCTTCCTCCAAAAAAAGCAACTTCGACATAGTTCTTGTCAGTCTTAAAATTACTTAAATAGTAATCAATAGTCTTTCTAACATCATCTGCTGTTACTTGCTTTTTCTCTCCGCTAATGGTTCTTTGGTTACAAAAAGTACAACATTTTTTACATCCCCAATGTGGTACAAATATTGGAATGATATACTCTTTTTTCAATATTATTTACCTCCGTCCACATAATTCATATTTTTATAAATTCTTTAGTGCCTTATCTGCAGCATTCATTTCAGCCTGTTTCTTTGTTTTTCCTTCTCCTATTGCTAATACTTTCCCGTTCAATTTTACTTCTGCAGTGAAAGTTTTGTCATGGTCTGGTCCTGTTTCTTTAATAATTTCGTATTTAATATCAACAGTTCCGTGTACTTGAAGTTTTTCTTGTAATACGGTCTTGTGGTCTTTTATTCCAACATTTTTGCTTGCAATTTTTATCTCTTCTTTCAAGTTTTCTATTATAAACTTTTCGGCTTGCTCTAAGCCAGAATCAAAATACATTGCAGCTATAACAGCCTCTACACTATCAGCCATTATTGCTACTTTTTTATTTCCTTGATGCATCTGTTCACTTTTTCCAACGTACAAGAAATCACTAAAATTATGCTTTTCTGCAATTTTGTAAAGGCTGTCCTCACATACAACCGTAGCCCTAACTTTAGTCATTTCTCCCTCTTTTAAATTAGGATAATTATTATAAATATACTTGCTTGATAAAAATTCTAATATACTATCTCCTAAGAATTCTAGTTTTTCGTTACTAGCAATTTTATGTTCATATGCATATGATGTGTGTGTTAAAGCATTTTTTAGTAGATTAATATTTTTAAATTTATATCCTATGTTCTGTTCTAAAGCTGACAAATCTCTATTCTGTTCCATATTCTCACCTCCTCATCAAGTACTATATTACCTCATTTTTTTGCATTTGTAAACAGCATTATAAATTATTAATAAAAAAAGACCAGTTTTGCACCAGTCCTATTATTCGTTATAAATTGCTCATCCAATTAGACGCCCCGTAAAGAATTCTTTCAATTCTTACAATTCTTTTGCTCTCATCTATTCTATAAAAAGCTATGTAATTCTTTATAAGTAATCTCCTAATATTTAAATGTTTAATTTCATTATCCTCAATAATCATATATCTTTGCGGAATATATTTTAATGTCCTTATTCTTTCATTTATTAGTTGAGCATATTTTCTTGCAATAGTTGGTTCGTTTAAATTTTTCTTTATATATATTACAATTTTCTTTAAATCTTCTTTTGCCTTTCCAGACAATTCGATTTCATATTTTTCTTGCATCTGAACCTCCTATTTTATTTTTTCAATATTTTTTCAACTTCATCAAATACTTCATCAATGGAATAAACATTACCACTTTCAGAATCTTTTATGCCTTCCTCTAATTTTTCCTTGAGATCTTTTTTATCCTGTGCAATTAATTCTTTAGGTGCCGTAGCTGTTGCAACTGTATATTTTAAATATTCAATATAGTCTAGAACCTTACTTGAAAGTTCATCTGGTAATGTTTCTATTATATTGCATATTTCTTTTTGTTTAGTTGTCATTTTATCAACTCCTTTATATTTAATACATTTATATTATATCACAGTAAATAGAAGATTTATACTCTTTTCATATTTAATTTTGACAAGTAAAAAAAAAGAAAGGTATTTAAACCTTTCAAATTTATTTTATCTTAAGCTACGTGATCCTTTATATAATCAACAACGTCACTTACTGTTACTATCTTTTCAGCATCAGCATCTGGGATTTCTGTATCAAATTCTTCCTCTAGTGCCATTATTAATTCTACTATATCTAATGAATCAGCTCCTAAATCATCTATAAAAGAAGCTTCCATTGTAACTGATGTTTCAGTTACACCTAATTGCTCAACTATTATTGATTTTACTTTTTCAAATATTTCTTCTGAACTCATCTTGTAAGTTCACCCCCTCTCGAATACCTAATCAACTTATACATAAGATAATACAAGTTTTATTAATTGTCAAGCAAAATAAATAAACTTTTCACATTTGCATGTAAATTTCTGCTGAAAGCGTGTATTTTAAAGCATTACACGTTTTCGAATGGTCGTTCATTTTTATAATATTACTTATGAACATTTTTCATTTTGAAAAACGTCCCACAAATAAGCAAAAATTCTGTTGCCTTTTTTTTATTATAGTGTTATTATTTTTATAGTATTACGAAGGAGAAATTTTATGTATCAAGAAACTTTTGATTTTTATGACTCAACTTCCATAAAAATATATAATCTAGATAAAAAAATAAGATATGAACTTTCTATCTTAGATAGATTAGACCCTATGACAAAGCGTCACTCTGAAAATGTTGGAAATTTAACGGGTAGAATCTGTCAATATTTAAGATTGAATAAGCAATTTACAGTTCATGCAATTATTTGTGGTTATTTACATGATATTGGTAAATCACAAATTCCATACGAGATATTATCAAAAGATGGACCTTTAACCAACGAAGAATTTGAAGTTATGAAAACACATACTACTTTAGGTTATAATATATGTATGAAGGATTTGCGTTTGCGTCCATATGCAGAAGGAGCTTTATATCACCATGAAGCATTAAATGGAACAGGCTATCCTCAAGGTTTAAAAAAAGAAGATATTCCTTTTGTTGCAAGAATAATACGTGTTGCAGATGAATATGATGCATTGGTTACAAAACGTCACTATAAAACTCACGTAAACATTTCAGAGACATTGAAATTAATGTTAAAAGATGCAAAACCTGATGACATGCACAAAGTTGTTGCTTTAGACCAACTTTCTGAGAATGCACAAAGTGGAAAAATTAGTCCTAAAATTTTAAAATGCCTTTTTAAAATTGTTATTGAAGATACTAAATATGAAATAAGTTGTGTTATTGATTACATTGACTACTTAAAGGAATCTATTAAACGTCTAGAATTGATTGATTCTTACAATATGAAAATGCAAAATGCTACTAAACAAAAGAAAAGAGATTACTACAAAGAAGGAATGGTTATGCTATTTCAGGCTGGAGAAAACTTTCAAAATTATCATCAAATTTTAAAAGAATATAGAGCCGCTTTGGTAATCCGCGAAAAAAGAATTGATGATTTATATAACGAAATCAAAATAATAAAAAAGCTAAAAGTTTAAGTACTTTTAGCTTTTTACAATTATAGCATCTTCACGCTTTTCGTTATTCTTGTTGTGAAAGAATTAAATTTTAGCATAAAAAATGAGTTCAAAAGGTAATAGCGCATACGTGTTGTATGTAAACGCATTTTGAATAAAATTTGACATAGCTAAAATTGTAATTATTTCGCAACATTATAGGCCGAAACTCACTCCTAATGCATTATTAATCTTATTCATAACATTTTCATCGTCTATATGACCTATTTTTTCTTTTAATCTGCTTTTATCTATTGTTCGTATTTGCTCTGTTAGCACTATTGATTCTGTTTTTAATTGTGAATTTTCTGGTCCAATTTCTATATGAGTCGGAAGCTTGTTCTTCCCCATTTGAGAAGTTATTGCAGCTGCTATAACTGTAGGGCTGTGTTTATTTCCCATATCATTTTGAATTATTACAACGGGTCTAATTCCTCCGTTGCTCTGAACCAACTACAGGACTTAAATCAGCATAAAACATATCTCCTCTTTTTACTATCATATTATTCACTCCTACTATTTCTGTAACTAAGATTTGTTTTTTGATATATTTTAAATACTAGTTTTGAGATAAATTATTTTATTTCTATCTCATTGTATAATATGTAAACTATTACATTTTTGCTATTGTCCCTTATTGATAATTTTGTTGGTTTAAGTGTTTTTTTGTCTAAAATTAGCTCCTCTATGGCTATTTTTTTATCATTTTTTCTTTTTATTTGCATTACTATCTCTTCATTTTTTTCTGTTATATTTCTTTGTTCAGAATTTCGATATTCTTCAATAAAAGAGTTTAACCAAAGTATATTGCTTTCGATATATGGATAATTATTATATATTTTTTCTAAATTTAAATTGCTATTCTCTACTATTAATGATGAATCTTTGTATGTTAATTTTACTCCCTTAATAGTATCTGGCTCTAGTACTTCTTGCTCATCATTTTTTTCTTTGTGATTTTGTTTAATTAAGTATTTGTTACTATTTTTATTGCTATTTACAGTAACCTCTATTGTAGCTGTATACTCTTTAATATTTAAAATATAATCTTCAACTTCCTCTAAAGTTTTGTTAAGATTATTATTTCCAATATTTATAGTTTCATAACTTTTTTTAGAAAAAATAATTGAAATTATAACCAACAAAATAGCAATGCCTACTACAATAATTAAAAATTTTTTTGACTTTATAAATTTAACATTCATACAATAAAACTCCCAATATATTTAATAATAATATATTGAGAGGAATTATAAATATTCACTATTCTATTTAATATTTACAATTAAACCACAATTTTTAATCTTATAGTTAAATTGTAAATTTAATTTCGTCCAAAAAGGGGCGTACCTATTGGGCGAAATATTCTTTTAAACATTTTCGTACTTCTTCTGCTGTTTCCATTGTGTTTATTTTACTTCTAAAACTACTTGAGTCTGGCATGCTTTTTGTGTATGCAGAGATATGTTTTCTCATTTCTTTTACGGCTATGTTTTCTCCTTTTTCTTCTATTTCTAGTCCTAAGTGTTTTAGTATTGTCTCATATTTTTCTTCGTTTGTTGGTTTTTGAATGCAAATACCGTTTTGTAGATATTGCACTGTTTCTCTAAATATCCATGGATTTCCGAATGCTCCTCTTCCTATCATTATAGCATCTACTCCACTTTGTTCTAACCTTTTCTTTGCTATTTCTCGGCTCGTAACATCTCCATTTCCTATTACCGGAATGCTAACACTTTCTTTTACTTGTTTTATTATATTCCAATCTGCTTCCCCAGAATAGTATTGGCTTCTTGTTCTTCCGTGTACTGTTATTGCTGATGCACCAGCTTTTTCCGCTATTTTTGCTGCTTCTACAACAACAATATTATCCGCATCCCAGCCTGTTCTCATTTTGACTGTAACTGGCACTTTAGCATTTGCAACTGCTGTCTCTATTATTTGTTTTACTAGTTCTAAATTTAATAATAATCTACTTCCATCACCATTTTTTACAACTTTCGGTGCTGGGCATCCCATGTTAATATCTACAATATCTGCAAATTCACTAACATATTTACTAGCATATGCAATTGCCTCAACATCACTTCCAAATATCTGCACAGCTAACGGCTTTTCTTTATCACAAGTCTTTAGTAATAACTTTGTTTTTTCATCATTGTATAAAAGTGCTTTTGCACTTACCATCTCTGTGTATACAAGCCCTGCATCATTTTCTTTGCAAATTAACCTAAATGGCAGGTCTGTAATGCCTGCCATTGGTGCTAAAAATATATTATTTTCTAGTTTTACATTTCCTATTTTCAAAATTTACCTCGTTTAAATTTTATATATTTTTATTATTTTTCAATCGTTAGTCTATAAATATTGCCTTCTGTCTTCTTCCACTAATATTTAACAAAAGACCTATCATCATTAAGTTTGTAAGTAATGAACTTCCACCATAACTTACAAATGGTAGTGGAACACCTGTTATTGGTAATAATCCCATTGTCATTCCTATATTTTCTGCCATATGAAATAAAAATATTCCTGCAATTCCTATTGCTATATATGACCCCAAATTATTTTTTGCTGTTTTTGCTATAAATATTGATCTTGTTATAAGCACAACATAAGTTATTATTACTGTTGCAGCTATAATAAAGCCCATTTCTTCTCCTATTACAGCAAATATAAAATCTGTAGTCTTTGGATATAAGAAACCTAATTGAGTTTGGTTTCCTTTTAAAATTCCCATTCCGAGGAATTCTCCCGCACCTATTGCAAGCTTAGATTGAATAACATTGTATCCAGCACCTCTTGGATCTAAATTTGGATTTAAGAACACATCAATTCTTGTTTTGGCATGCTCTGGTAATACAAAAATATACAATACAGGTAGCAAAATAACAACTAATAAAATTCCGGTAATGATATACCTTTTCTTTATTCCTGCAACAAATAATATAAAAATTGTTGCTATTATAAATGTTATTGCTGTTCCATAATCTGGTTGTTTTACTATTAAAAGTACTGGAACTGCAACTATTGTAAGTGCTAATAACAATCTAGTCGGTCTGCTTATTTGGTCTTTGCCTTTTTCCTGTATTTTTGCTACATAAGTTGATAACGAAATTATCGCTATTATTTTTGCAAATTCTGCCGGCTGTATTGATACCGAGCCTATTGTAAACCAGCTTGTCGCACCATTTACACTTTTTGTGAACATAACGGCAATTAGCGAAATTATCATTAGTACATACAATATTGGAGAAATTTTCGATATTGTATTATAATCAACAAATGTTAAAATTATCATTATTGGAATACTTATAGCAAGCCACATTATCTGCTTCTTAAATTCTTCATATTCTGTGCCTTGCGTTGCTGAAAATAATGCTACTAAACCAATGGCTAATAAAATAACTATACAAACGAGAATTCCCCAGTCCATATTTTTTAATATTTTCTTTCCCATTGAATCTCCTCATTTATTCTTCATTAGATTTGTTAGCTGATACTTTTTCTTTTACTTCTTCAGAATCTTTTGAGTCATCTGTTTCATCTACCTCTTCATTGTCATCTTCTGAATCATCATTTTCTGATTTATTATCTTCGTTTTCTACATCAGATTTTTCACTCTCATCATCAACGCTTTCATCGTCATCAGATGTATCAACTGCGCTCTCGTCTAACTCTTCGTCTTTAGAATCATCTTTTACAACTTTTTCATTATTCTCATCAGAAGCTTTTTCTTCTACAGCCTTTTTTGAATTCTTATCTTCTTCTGTTTTATCTTCCTTTTTAGCATTTTCTTTCTGCTTTTTTTCTTCTGTTTCTTTTTCTATATTTTTTTCTTTTTTCATTTCTTCCCTTATTCCGGCGATTGGAATATTTGCATATAATGCTGGTGCACCTGTTGTTCCATCCTCATTTGTCTTGTTTGTTAGACGCACATCTATATCTTTCTCATCAACATCTATATATTTTTTTATAACTTCTATTATTTCTTGTCTCATCATGTCTAAGAAATCAGCTGAAACATTTGCTCTATCTTGCATTAAAACTAAATGTAACCTTTCTTTTGCTGTATCCTTAGATTTTGCTTCTATCTGGTCTTTTTTTCCAATCTTTTTAAAGAAATTAATTACGTTCTCAAACATTATGTACCCTCCACTATTTTTTTCTGAATATGCCTTTTATTTTGGTAAAAAATCCTTCATCTCTGCCCGGAATTGTAACATCAATATTTTCACCAAGAATTCTTCTTGCAATTTCTAAATATGCTTTTCCTGATGGAGCTTTTTTGTTTATTACTGCAGGTTCTCCTTTATTTGTTTGAGTAATTATAAACTCATCGTCTGGCACGACGCCTAAAAGATTGATTGATAGTAAGTCAACAATATCGTCAACATCCATCATCTCTCCTTTTTTAACCATGTTTGGTCTTAATCTATTTACAATTAGCTCTGGATTTCTAATCTCAGACGCTTCTAATAATCCTATAATTCTGTCTGCATCTCTGATTGAAGATATTTCTGCATTTGTTACTACTATAGCTCTGTCTGCTCCTGCAATTGCATTTTTGAAACCTTGCTCTATTCCAGCAGGACAGTCGATTATAATATAGTCAAATTCCTCTTTTAGTTTGCTAGTTAGTTCTTTCATTTGTTCTTCATTTATAGCGCTTTTATCTCTAGTTTGAGCAGCTGGTAATAGGAATAACTGTTCAAACCTTTTATCTTTTATAAGGGCTTGTCTTAGTTTACATTTTTCTTCAACAACATCTACTATATCGTATACTATTCTGTTTTCTAATCCCATTACAACATCAAGGTTTCTAAGGCCAATATCAGTATCTACTAATACAACTTTTTTTCCTTTTAGGGCAAGAGCAGAACCAAGATTTGCTGTTGTAGTTGTTTTTCCTACTCCACCTTTTCCTGATGTTATTACTATAACCTCTCCCATAGAATCCTCCATTTCTTACTAACTCTTATCAAATTCACAAACTTTTTATAGATTTTTTAATCCATAATTTTCTACTAATATATTATACGCAAATGGGCAAAAAGTCAAGTAAAATTGGGCATTTTGTGAAATTTACAAATCTAATGAGAATTATAATTTTAGGAACCTTATTTTAAGCGTACAAATAAAAAAACACCTAAAACTAGGAATAAATTTCCAAATTTTAAGTATTTCATTTTTTTACTTTACATATTTTTTTACTAATAAACTTTATCATTAAAATATTCCATAATGTCTGATTTTTTCATTCTATTAGCTTTTATTTCATTGGCTATATATAGCAATGTAGTTACAGTTATTGCATTTCCATAAATCTCAGTAAACAGTGTTATACGTTGGAGTTTTTCTTCAATATTTCCAACAAATTTTCCAGATATAAATGAGAAATAAAATTTTTTTACATTACTATCAAAATTATTCCACCATTCATTTGGATTACGTTTCTTTTCTCTTTTATTGTTTTCTTCAACATATCTTGTCATTTCATCCACTTGTGAAATTGGTAAATTGTACCCTTTAGAGTAAGCTTTCGTATCAATTATTATTCCATAATTCTCAACTTCATTATTAGTATATACAATTCCATCTGGCTTTCGTGTTCCACCTAAATGTATCCCCTTATAATTACATTCATTTATCAGTAATTCTATTGTTTTCATCTCAAATAATCTATTTTGTTTGCTATCATATGCTAAATCTACCATAGACAAATAATCGTGTGGTAATGTATCTAGTTTTTCTCTTAATTTATCTTTTTCAATTAAGAATTCCGATTTTTCAGCTTTAATAATTATTGGAATTACAAAGTCCATAATTATATCATTAAAATAATACTTCCCACTTTTGTAATCAATATTTAGCCCTATATTAGTTAATCCGCAAATATCATCACTTATAGCACTTGGTAATTCAAAAATTTCATAAGATTCCAATTTGTTTTTTATTTCGTCTATAGTTAATCCTTTTTTACTTTCTGCTAAGATTTTAAGTATTATACTTCTTCTCGTTCTTATATAATTTCTATCATTTCCTTTCGTCGCCATCATTTCCCATGATACATTCTTAGAAATTCTACAAAATCTACTTTTTCCTTCTGCCCTATTAAGGGCCTTTAATCCTTCATTAGTTATAATATATGATTGTCCTATTTCTTCTTTGTATTCTTTTCCACCAATAGCCACTACAATTTCTTTCGTAACTTGTTTCAGCAATCCTAGTTCTGTCAACCACTTCCCTATCATTCTGGCGTATTTATCTGAAGACCCTTCTGTATTAGTTTTAATTTTATTTTTTTCATTTATAGACTCTGTTGTTGCTAATGTCATAATTAATACATTTTGAGGAATGCTTGTAAAACCATCTTCCCCTATAAATCCCAAGTTAGAGCCCAGCTCAAATTTTGTCATTACTTTTCCATTTGACAGCAACCTTAAAATTCTAATTGCCGGTGGATAACTAAGAATTGCCTCTTCCAACAATAGCTTACCTTCACTAGCATCTTTTGTTTTAATCCATTCTAGCCCTTTTTCTGTTATTTCAAAAGTATCGTCCTCATAATTGTACTGTATAAATCCTAGGCAATGAGCCCATCTAACAAAATTATCTGCTGGCCAATCGCTAATAAATTTTCTTTTTTGTCCTTCTACTGTAGCTTGAACAATTCCATTGCATCTTGCACTTGACCTAGGTGTAAATGCCGTTCCTATTAAATCCGTGTATTTTATTTTTAATGGTTTACTTCTCATTACTTCTAAAAAATGGCTTCTTCCGTCTTTTTCTTCTATAAGCTTTTCTATTCTTTCATCAACTAATTGCTTATGTACTTCTGATGTATTATCAAAAATTGCGACAACATTATATAAGGACTTAAAGTCACTCGGATCTTGTACCCAGCCAAAAGTTCTAAATTTTCTATTTTCCATCTTTCTTAATTCAATCATTTTATCCTCCTAGTAGTTTATAATTAATACTTCTATGCTCTTATCACGTTTAGTATTATAACTCGAATTTGAATAATCACTTGTCAAATATATTGTTTTATATTTTTTACTCCACTCTTTCAAAAGTATATTTTCTTTTCCTTTATGTTCAATAACATTTGACAATGCAAATTTTACTTTTCTTTTATTTAATTCATCTAGTACTTTATATAATTGTATTTCTTCTTCTTCTTTCCAATCCTTAAACCCTCTATTGCCATCATTATACGAGCCAGTTGTTATTAAATAAGGAGGATCACAATATACAAAATCTTCACTATTTAATTTACTTAAATCTACTTTATCAAATGGTTCGGATAAAAACTCCACATTCATACTTTTTAGTTTTTCGGTGAAAAGAATTAAGTTTGATTTCATATTGTCTGAAAATTGACTTCTGTTTCTTCCAAATGGATTATTATATTCTTTATTGTTATTAAATCTAAACTGATAATTAAATGAATAACATGACAAAGTATATAAGTCTATTGGTTCTTTTGTTTTATTGTAATAATTCCTAAATTTCTTAAAAGCCTCTTCATTTTCTTTTGATAATCCATATTCATTAATTCTTCCTGTTATTTTGTTTAGAGTTTCATCTATTGGTTTACTATATAGTTCTTTATATAAATCTATAATAAATGTATTCATGTCATTACATACAACTTTATTGCAATCTACATTTATTCCAACATTAAATCCTCCTGAAAACAAATCTACAAAAGTGTTTATTTTATCTGGAAAGAATTCTATTAATTGTGGTAATAATTTATACTTTCCACCAATATAATTCAGCGGACTCTTTAAAAATTTTCTTCTTGAAGCGATTCCATTAGCATATGTATATTTTTCCTCATCTTCTCTAACTTGTAGCGCATCTGCATATGGAACATAAAAATAAACTTCAGGCTGTTTATTACTCATTTTTTCCTTTTTTATGTAAAAAATATATTCATAATGCATATCCAATTTTTTAGTTAATTTATTTTGATACTGCTTATAAGGAATTTTATATAACCTATATGTATTAGTAATTCCATATTTTTTTAAAATTCCTTCTATTTCTTTTTCAGATAAAATTCCATCTTGATTGTAGCTTAAAATAACATGTTTAAAATTGGCTTTTTTTATTAATTCTTCCAGTTCATTGTAAACTTTGCTTTTAATGCAATAATCTGATTTTTGATTTGCATATTCTCTTATTCCTGTTTTACCGATTTATTATCGGATTATCATATTTAGCAATTGTTTCAAGTAGATGATAATTTGGTAAATACTGCCTCTCATTGTATGGAGGATCCAAATAAAGTATATCCCCACTTATTTGCTCTATCAATTTGTTAGAGTCTGTATTATAACATTCATTATCACAATTATTATCGATAACATTCAATCTAATAAGCTCAAATTTTTTTAATGCTCTTCTATCCCACTCTTTTAAATATGCTCCGTATGTTCCAGTTATATTAGATACAAATGGAATTCCTTCAAGTAAAGATGCTAACAAATAATAATATTCATTTTCGTTAATAAGTTCTTCATTTTTCCATTGTTCTATTGTTGTTCGAATAAAATCTATTCTTTGAGCATTTTCTGTTGTTAAATACATTCTTTCACATTTCTCATGTGGAGAATAATTAGAATACACAAATCCATCTTTTATATCAATAGGAGCATTTTCCAAATAATCAAATACATCTTTTATATTCAATGCTATTTTTACTTTTTTAAACTCCGGAATCTGATTATTCTGAATTGTTGCCTTTTGCAACACATATGAAAAATACAACATGTCATTAGATATGATTTTGTATTCATTTTTAAAAAATCTTGCGACTGATGAAGTACCAGAAAATAAATCGCAAAATACCTTCTCGCTTCCATCACAATTTTCTTTGATTACCTTTTGTATATCATTTAATAAATTCGTTTTGTTTCCTATAAATCTCATTTTTCACCTCTGCATCCGTAAACATCCCTATTCTATAATAAATAGATATTTTTTACAAGATGTTTTGAAGAAAAAATAGAATTATAAAAACCCAAGACTTTCTTGGGCTTAATAGTTAGGTATGGCGTACTTATCATCAAATTGCCACATATCATTTAAAATTTTCCACATAGCGTATTCCATTCGCTATGCGAGGTGTGAGCCTTCTTATATCTTTCTGTTATCATTTTTATTTTTTCCTCTTGCTTCAAATTTCTCGTCTCTAGCGTTCAGCTTTTCGAGCGTTTAATTTTAACTGTGTAAAATCATATTTTTATAATTAATTTTAGATATA
>ERZ772902.135-NODE-135-length-90502-cov-8.307440_pt1 | contig 90502 bp, 83 predicted proteins | sample MGYA00511470_ERZ772902 | MGnify/ENA primary metagenome ERZ772902 (study PRJEB29015, sample SAMEA2737717) | human gut metagenome | biome: human gut; feature: human-associated habitat; material: faeces | place: China | collected 2012 ... | reverse complement strand
AAGAAGAATTTTTCCTGCAGCATACATTCCAGGTATGCTATCTTTGTCAGCGGCATTCGTGAAATACTGCAATGCTTTTCGTCTGTTATTTTCAGACAGATACAGCTTGCCAAGGCGATAAGCTGCTATACCCATAGTATCGTCTTTGTGGTCGGCAGCTTGAAGAAGGTATTTCTCAGCCTGTGTATTATCGTTAAATTGCTCTTGATACAGTTTTCCGAGAGTGTATGCTGCATAGTAATTATCTTTTGCTGCTGAACGTTCTAAGTATGATGCCACCTTGTCATATCTCTCTTGTGAAAGATACAGCTTGCCAAGACTATATTCACACAATCCTGTTTTATCCTGTGCGTTTTCAGCACCCTTTATCAGAATTTTTTCAGCCTTTTGAAGATCTTTTTTGCTGTCGCTCTGATAGAGCTTACCGAGCATATATTGTGCTTTATAGTTATTGGAGTCCGCCGAGAGCAGCAGATATTTTTCAGCACATTCAAGGTCTATATCCGTTCCTTTGCCATTCAGATACATCATACCTATCTTGTAGCTGATAGTATCGTCATGGTTTTTAGTGAATACTTTCTCTAAACCTGTTAAAGCTTCAGCGTAAAAATCATGCGCACTTGATAGGTCTTTTTCTACTCCTTGTCCCAGTTCATAAGCTTGTCCTACGGCATAACTTGCGAACGGCATTCCGCCTTTGCTGCTTAGTGATCGCATATAATAGTCAAATGCTTTGGCATAGTCTGTTTCAACACCAGAGCCGTATTTGTATATGTTTCCGAGAGCAAAATAAGCATATTTATTTTCAGACAGCTTATAATGCTCTATGGCTGAGTTATAGTCTTGAGTAACTCCAAGACCATATTCATACATTTTACCTATGCGATAGTTGAGATAGGACTTTGTCCAATTATCACGTTTGTCATCACTCATGCTTACTATGGACAGCAGCTTGTGAAAATCCTCAAAGGCTTTGCTGTAATATTGCTGACTTAGTGTATCGCCGTCATTGGATTTTAGCATTTGGCTGTCATAAAGCTTGCCTATGTCATATGTTGCGAGAATATTTCCGCTTTTGCTTTCTATTGAGAGTATTTCAAAAGCTTTTTCGGGGTCTTTCTTTATGACTGCTGATTTGTTCTGTTCATTTCCGTACATATAGTCGAGGGCAAGATTATAGTTCTTGCTCCAATCTATGCGTAGACGTTCCACTGCCTGATCGCTTTTATCATTTTCAGACAGATACGCTTCAGGCTCTTGCGGAAAAATATCCGTGCTGTAGTCAGGAGCATTTGGTTCATACAACTCATCATAATTTCTTGAAGATAGGTACATTTCCAAATCATCAGGGATATCAGAGTTTTCTAAAGAGTCATAAGGCATAGCATCCTCTAAATCATCTTTTTTATTTTCAGACAGATACACTTTTGATTTCTGCGAGGAAATACCGTTGTTGTAGTCAGGCTCATTTTTCTCAGAAAAGCCTTCGCTTTCTTTTTCAGACAGATACGTTTTCTTTTTTGGAAAGTAAGAAGTATTATCAAGAGCTATATGGGATTGCAGATCCTCAGGTGGTTCAAAATTGACATTCTTTGTGTTGTAGTATTCACGGCAGATAGAAAGAAATGAGTTTCCTACTCTGGAGTAAAAACCTGACGGATCGTGAAGCTGATGTTCTTTATACTCAGCCCACCTTGAATTTTGTCCGTATCTGTTTCGGAACATTGCTTGTGTGCTGTCGAGCTTATGAAGATATGTGTCAAACATTATTTGCAAAGTTTGATTTTCTGATATGACAGATCTGATACAACTGTCAATCTCGTTTTTTGTCACATCATTTTGTTTTGCATACCACCACTGCTTGCCGCTGTTTTTTAGGTCATCAGGAAGCTTGTCGATAAGTGCGTTTATTTTTTGAATACTGCTTGCAAACTCGGACTTGATATGAGGTGCAAGCACGTTTCTTTGAAATTCAGTAAGGTTAGCAGCGGCGGCACTTTTGTCAATGAAGTGCGTCATTTCAGTTTTCAAAGCGTTGAAAGCTTTCTGCTCGATATCGTCTTGACCTTTGTTTTTGTATGTAATGCGTCTATCTTCAAGTCGGTGATATTCAAGAAGCTGATAATGGATATGTACATTACCTGTATTGACGTGAATGCTGCCGACCCAGTAGCAGTTACTTGCATCCAACTTTTCTGATTTGTCTATCATTTTGTTAATGCCTTTTCGTGCGGCTTCAATAAGTGCCTGGCGGTTGAGCTGACTGCCGACTATAAAATTATTCTGCCGCAGATATGCGTTATCAAATGAGATAACTCCTGCATATTTCGGACAGCCCTCAGAGCGGCTGACAGCTTCAAGCTGACGTATCTTGTCTATATCGGCAGGAGTCAGACTATCTTGTGTGCTTGTGAAAGCACCTAATGAGCGTTCAGCTTTTATGTTTTGAGCCTGACTTTTCTCGTTTGGTACAAATTCTGAATATACATACTCCATTTCGTTGGCGTGTTTGTTCGGCTCAAAAGCTTCAGGGCGGAGCATATAGTCCAGAAAATCGAATATCTTGTTGCCACCGTCACCGCTTATTCGCCACTTGTATACGAATTTGCATTTGTGAAATATTCCTGGTGTCATTATTAGTCACTCTGTTCGTCTTGCAGGGAGTCTGCACCCTTATCAACTGAGCGCTGATGTACGATGCTCTTGTAGTTGTCATTTGATCGTGACATGACGTCATGCGGTTCGCTGTCACTCAGACGCTTGTCGGCTGAGTGGAATTCCTGCACTTCGTAGAAGTGCAGAAGCGTATTAATTCCGTCACGCTCCTGATATATCATGCTGTTATTTTCTTTTGTGATCATTAGCAGCTTTTCAATATCATTTTCTATATTCGCCAAGCGATCAACGCTTGCGGTATGTTTTACTTTACTGTAAGTGCTGTCTATCAGAAATGCAAGACAATCACTGTAAGTTGAAAAGTCTTTTAGATTCTTTATCTCCACAAACTTTTGAAAATCCTGCTCGGAAAAAGAAAGCAGTTTATTGATAGGTTTGCTTTTCATTTTTTCATCCAACCTTTCCGTGTAGTTTGATTTTATTTTGTGATATCTAAGTTAGAGGTGTGGGTCAAGAGCATAAAGGCGTGACCCCCACGCCTTTTGGAAAGCTCGGTAGAACCGAGCTTTCAGATGGGGTACATTGACCCCCATCGGGTCTTTTTCTATATACGATTTATATACGATTTTTTGTATATATTTGTAATTTATATATTTTATATATATTGCAAATCAAAATTTATATATGATTTATATACGAAAACTTCCTCTATTTACTTCTTTATATACGAATTATATATTTTTTGTGCTACAATAATCTGTATATATTTCTATTATGTAAACAAAACAGGCTTATTTATGAATTTTCTTTGTCCGAAATTTCAAGTATCCTGAGAATTTCTTCATTTGTAATTGAGTTTTCTTCGGAATTTGTTATCGTTTCTGTAAGCAGATTTTCGATTTTTTCTGTTGTATTTATCATTTTTTGCGCTGCAATATACACATTATTTATAGTGGAATTTGCACCCTCTGAAAGGCGGTCAAGCTCCTGATTTACTAACGCACGAACGATAGGCGGAAGAATATTTACAACAAAATCATCACGGCTTTTTACATAGTCTGATATAATTTTGTTGTAAAGAGTGTTCTGAGAAATTCCTTCATCTTTTGCGATTTTGTCAATTTCATTTGCCACTTGTGTGGGAACATTGCGAATTTTAATATCCATTTTCAATTACTCTCCTTATATACTTCATTGTAGAAATCAGCTTCATCACCATATTTTTTTGCTATCTCTTTGCTGTTGCCCTTGAACACGTTAGGGAGAATTTGCGGTATGGTGTAAAGGAAAAAGCCTTGCTCAGGTGTCCACTTATTTAATTCAAAGTAATATGGTTTACGTCCTTCTTCTTTTATATATACAGCAGTGAAATTTTTGTCTGCAAACCTTATCTCTTCAATGCTGTTATATTGGAAGTGGTAATCCTCTTTTTTATCTTTATAGTAAGCAAGCTGCAGTTCATTTTCTGTAGCTTTTATGTGCAAAAAATGCTTAGGATACCGCACAAAAATCTTGCCTGTTATCATTGCGACAAACACAAAAAGTGCTGTCAGAAAATAAAAAATCAGTTCTGCTTTTGCAAAAAATGCAGATAAAAAATACATTGTCAATGCACAAAAAGATGATATCATCACGGCATATTTAAACTTTGTTAGCTGCTTTTTTAATACCTGAAATTCTTCATCTAATGAACCGTTATCTTCTCGTACCGGGTATTCAAAAAGAATATTCTCCAACGTTTTCACCTCACTTGTTCTGTGACGAAATGGTTATATCACTGCTGCATATCTTCACTGATTTGTCCGTAAAGGTCCTCAGTTCTCCCTTTGCAACTACTACACAGCCTTTGTGCAAATGATTTTTTGCAAAGGAGATCGTGCTTGCCTCGTTGGCATATACAGTGAAAACATCATTAAATCCTTGCTCTCCTTTTTTGACTTTTCTCGGTACGGCTATAAGAAATTCTATTGCATAGGCATTGATGATTTTTACTTCTGAAACCAAGAATCCTATGATTCTTATTTTATTTGACGAGTTGTTAAATAGCATTTTTATTACCTCTTTTCTATTCCTTGACGGTCACCATACAGCTTGCCTGCAAGCCCTTATCTTCTGTTACTGCGGATATGATAGCTTTGCCTTTTGCAACTGCTGTGACCCTTCCATTACTGTCGACTGTTGCTATGTCTGGACGGTTGCTTTCCCATTTTACGTTTTTATTTACGGCGTTATCGGGTTTGACTTCTGCACGAAGCTGAGTGTGCTCGCCTATCTTGATCTGAACGTCATTGTACTCAAATTCTGTTGTGAGTTTTATGGAATATACCCTTGCCTGTGTTGTGGTGGTTTCAGCTTGTGCAGGCTCATTATGTGTTGCTGCTGTGGTTTGCGGTGGTGCATATGCAGGCTCTTTATGTGTCGTGCCGGTGGTCTGCGGCGGCGCATATGCAGGCTCATTGTAATCCCTTGTTTCGGCAGGCTGCGTGTTTATTTCTGCTGTTGCAGGCTGTCGTTTCTCCGTGGTAGTCCTGCTCGTTTGAGATGCTTCGGCAGCCTTTTCACTCAGATCATGTGTGGTTGGTGCTGTAGCTTGTGTTGTCACTGCTACAGCTTGTTGGCTCGTGATTTTAGATGTTTCAGAGTTGTATAAACTGCTTGTTGTGTTCGCATTTGAGCTTTCCTCAGAGTACCCCGGAACTATTTTCACGGCGTGGGTCTGCATATCTTTTCTGTCTATAGTTACTCTAAGTGTGATAGTTTTCCCTTTTTCGGTGTGCGCCGGTATCTTCTCACCAAACTCGTCATATGCGTCATCATATTTTGTGTCAGGCATAGAAGTTTTAATAACCACACGCATTATTTTGAAATTCGACGGCGGATTTTTTACTATGATCTTTCTTGAATAATCGTCATACTTATTGCCTGCTGTGAACTTATGATCTGTAAGGTCGTCGTCAAAATTTACAGCCGTAACCTCAGGATATGTAGCTCCAGTGTCAGACCCTGAAAGGCGGCACTTTATGACAAATTCGCATACATTGTCGTAATACGCTGCGTCTGTCACCTTGATATTATAGCCGTTAAGTGACATTGTTTTGTTATAGCCGTTGCTTTTGCTTTTGTATGTAAGTGAGGCTATCCAACTGTTGGATGTGAGAAACAAAACAGCCAGAACAGCAGTAACAATAGTGAATATCTTATATATCTTACTGCTCGCTTTTGGACTTACTACTTTCATTTTGTCGCCTCCGTTCCAGCTGCCTGAAGAAGTTCTTTTATAAGATTATCAACCATTTGAATGATCACAGTGTCGATATATTGGCTTATGTGCTGTTCGATTTTTAGGTAAGAATATGTTTCTGCAAGAAAGCATTTTCTGAAATAATCAGCGTCCATTTTTCTCAGCATAAGACCGTATTCCTGCTTAGTGTGCTCATTATAATAATGAGAAAAGCAGTTGTGTATGATCTCGATCCTGTCCTGAGCATTGCCCATATACAATAGCTGTCTTGCTCCGACTATTCTTCTGCAATGGAGCTTATCTCTGTCCGAGTCCAACGACAAAAGCATTTGTCCCGGTTCAAATGCTGTGCTTTCTCTGAGCTCTGCATATGAAAAACGAGGAAAGGCTTGATGAAGAATTTCAATGCTTTCCGGCGATTGTTTGAGTATCATTTTGTACTGGACAAGTGAGAAAATAACCTTGATCGAGCCAGCTGCCGCAAGATTTCCGTCTGGGATAAAGTCAAGTATCGACTGCGTTGCGAACCATAGCCCTGCAAAATATTTTCGTGTACGGCGACATAGTTTTTCTATAAACTCCGTTACCTGAGGGTATTTTACGGAAATGAAACGGTGTGCTTCATCAATAAGGCACACAACGTTTCGCATATCCCATGGATTGATAACGTTTTGATTATATCCTATGTTTTTGCATATGGTAGCCCACATTATAGTGAGTATGTTGAACAACTGTGCGTTATAAACATTGTCAGCCATTTCACTGATGCTCTTAACATCGAAGATGATAAGATCGTTGCTTTTGACATCAATGTTCGTTGCCCCGTCAAACATACCGGCGTATGCGCCCTTGCCGCAAAGCTGCTTTATGTATACTTGTATATTGCAGTATGCGTCATATTTTCTTTTAGGCAGAGAATCCGTTTGTGACAGCTTTTCAGTGACTTTGTTGTTCACATCGGTAAAGCAGGGAAACTTATCAGGCTCTAAAAGTGTTATATCTGTTTCGGGGAAAATGCCCTTGTCAGATAGACATTCTGTCACAAGATCCATGAAGATCTCCATAGTGTACATATCTATTTCAGGTATATACATAGACATAAATGTGCGTATTCGTGACATCTCTGTGGCAAAATTCTCTCTTGCCTCGTCCTCAGGTGAGATCTCATCATCAACTCTTGCATCGACCACCTTGCATATTTGAAGGGGATTTATTTTTGAGCTGTTGTTGATTTTTATTGTCTGACCGCCGTAAACTTTAGCCATAGGCTGATATTCACTTTCGATATCGAGTACCATTACTTTATTGCCCAAAAGCAGCTGATCCTCAAGCATTGATTTGAAAGTAACTGATTTTCCGCCGCCCTTCAGACCGAACGCAAGCAGATCGAATGAGTTACGGTTCTTTGTCCTTTTAAACGTGTTTAGAATATTCAAACCGCCTGTTTCCGTGAATCCAAAGAAAAGTCCTGTATCATCGATATGTGACTGATAATAGAAAGGAAACTGCCTTGACAGTGTATCAAAAACAGGAAACGGTGTCTGAATAGTGTTGCTTTTATCATCGATAACAGAAAGAAACTCATGCTGTGTGGTATTTGTCGGTATATACGCAGACAGACCACTGAGCTGCAGCTCATGGATTAGCTCTTTTGAACGCTTGCTCAAGGAGCTAAGTGAGGCGTCTTTCAGAATGTACCTGAGCGTAACATAATATATCTGCTCATTGCCGTTTTTTATGTTCTGATAAATGATCTCAAGCTTTTGATACTCGGTATTTGTATCTATCTTATCGGCAGCATCTTGAATAATTCCTCCTCGTGACTCTAACTCACGCAGGGATGCACTTATCTCATCTATGACTTTATCCTTTTCAGATATGCTTATATCCCATACTATGGTATCATCAGATTGTATTACCATTTGAGCCAGCTTGAGGTCATCGATTTCCGCTGCATAATCATAAACAACTATCGTCTGTGCATATACATCATTTACTTTGTAGTAATTAGGTCGAAAAGTTATCTTCTCAGGTAAAATAATCTCATTCAGGCTGCCTTTTTCAGATAGCTGCTGATTTTCTGTATTCAGACAGATAAGCTTGTTAAGCGTGACGATTATTTCATCATCGGAACACCACGATACGTCTATATCTCGCATATGGCTGATAAAACGTTGTGCACCGTTATAGATTTTCTTCTCGTCATCGGAGTATATGAAAAGATACGCCATTCTGTCAAAATGGCTGCTCTCAAAGCTGTCAAACAGCTCGTACTGTTCGTTGAGCAGATATTCGGAATATCTGTTTATGCTTTGCTGACTTTTGTATTTTATAAAAGCTTTTTGGTTAGCAAGATATGGCGTTTTTGATGTGAAAACATACTTGTGACCTGTGCCTATGGATAATGTTGCTTTCGCAAAATTATTGAAAACAGTGTTGCGGTCATAGTCATTAAGGTCAAATATATCCATTCCCGATACCGCAAGCACGCCCATTTTGAGCGGCTTGCCTTTTACTTTCAGCTCGACTATTCCGTTATGTATGCTTTCAAATGACAGACGTGACATTATGCTTGACGGATCATCTTTCAGCTTTTTGGTCTTTTTTTCTCTCGCAAAGCCTTTGGAAGTTTCGATTTTACTTTTCAATGTCGATGACTTCTTTTTCATTATTTTGTTCTCCTTCCTTGTGCTTATGCAGCGTTTTATTTGTCATAAGATAGCTGAGCCACTCAAGCCAAGCCTCTGCAAAGCATTTGCAGGGGTCAGAGGGGCTTTTGCCGCTCATAATAATAAACACTGCGCCACAGAATATGATAAAAGGAATGCCAAGCTTAGAGCTGACCAACATTCCCGATAACTGCGAGGCTACCAAAAGAGTAACTATAAAGCCAACTATTTTGGTAAGGTTTATGTGTCTAAATATACGCTGCTCCGTTTTAGTTTTTTTCGGTACTACTCCCATAGCTTAGTTTTCTCCTTCCTTATTGAAGCCGCTGCCGCTGTTATTATTCGGCTCACTGCTGTTGCTGCTGTTTGTCGGTTTTGGAGCGTCAGAGCTGCTGCCGCCGTTTCCTGCACTGGCGTTATTGCTGCTTGCAGGATTTGGAATATTAAAACCGCTGCCGCTCTTGCTTGCGGCATTGTTGCTATTTTCACCTGATGGTGTTGGGGCGTCAAAGCCACTGCCACGGGCAGGCTGAGATGTGCCGTTATTATTGCTGTTATTGTTGCTGTTTCCATTGTTGTTATCGGCTCTTGCGTCAGTTCCATTTGTGCCGTCTTTGCCTGCTGCGCCTTGCGCACCTCTGTCGCCTTTAGCTCCATTCATGCCGTTAGTGCCATTTAAGCCGTCCTTTCCGTCAGCACCCTTTGAAGCGCTGCCTGCGCCGCCTGATGAAAAGCCCTCTCCTACAGACTCTTTTACGTTATTGGCAATGTTGTCTTTTGCATTTGAGAATGTATCTTTTATTGAGCTTGGATTTGTTGCTGCATAAGCTGCCTTTGCTCCTGCGTCAGTGTGTCCGAAAGCACCTCCGACCGCTCCTGCAACAGTACCTGCCGACGCACCGCCTATGGCTTTTCCTATCTTTCCGGGTACAGTTGAGCCTCCTTGTACGCCACCGTAAATTCCTCCTGCAAAGCCTTTGGCTGCACCAACAGCACTGCTTGCGGTATGCTTTGCAACACTTCCAGCACCGTGGATAACTGTGCTGCCTGCACGAGCAAGTCCCATTGTGGCATAACTGCCCATTTGCATTGATTGATTTATTGCCATCATTGTGGCTGCACCTGATTTAACTCCTGCGTCAATGCCAAACAGCTTTGTCAACACCTCTGGACCGTCTATAACAAACTTTGCGCCTGCTATTATAACTATGAGCATTACCGCAAAATTGCTGCCGTATTCCGAACCTTTTATGCCCCATATAACGGCTATGTATATTCTTAAAAGAATTACAACTATCATAAGAATTATGTTTGAAAGCAGCATATTCTGGATAGCTTTTTTAGCTCTGCCTGAGCCGTTAAGGTCTGTTGCTATGATAAAGGGTGTAATGAGCTGTGCAAACATTATTTCAAATAGCGTAGTTGCTATTTTTATTCCGCTGAAAATAAGGCAGATAGCCACTGCAAGCATAAGCACAAAGGTTGACCAGAAGTCGATATGATAATAATATAAACAGTCAACCGTGTAGCCGCTGGTTATATTTCTGCGTATGATCTGCTCTACCGAATTAAGATCATCATAATCTTCCTCGTCAAAAAGAGGAAAAGATTGATATTCTGCATTTACTGGTTCTGCATCTTTGGCGGTATTTGTATTTGCCGCTATGTTAAGCTCCCTTATAACATCATCCTTGATAATGTCAAGTGCTTCCTCAACAGTATGTGCGTTTGCTCCTACCTCCTGCGTTTTGCCTGCGGCAGCTACAGCAGGGTGGTTTGCTATAAGGTCACGAAGATATGTATTATAGTTAATGACATTTGTTATCCTGCTGCCGTCTGGATAATGCAGATCTCCAAGTGTAGCACCATAAGGACAAGCGTCACCAATAGAAGCTGACAAAAATGTTTCATAATCTTTTTCAGACAGAACGCTTCCGTATATTGAGCCTGATGTGCTGTATACAGAACAGTATACCTGCATATTTGCACCATAATCTGCACTGAGTATAAGCTCTCCATTTGCATTCTTTAGAACATTATATTCATTTTCAAGTCCTAAAAGGGACATCATATTCTCTGTGGTTAGACTATTGTACTTTTTCTGCTTAGGATATACGTCATGTATATCTGTAAGATAACGGGTAGTCCAAGACTTGCTATCGTCAGGCTCAATTCCACCTGTTATCTGAATGTCCTTTACATTTCCTGAACTGCCCACAGTATCGAGGTAAGTCATCATCTTCTTATTATCAACGCTGTTTTCAACGTCATATATTCCCGACGCCAGAAGATCCTTGCCCAATGTTCCGACAGTGACTGTGCCGTCTTTGTCGACCGTTGTTTGTTCAGATTGATCATTGATCTTTATGTTCTGTGCTGTTGTTATACCCTTGCTGCGAAGTGAGTTGCAAGAAGATATGAATGCCGGAAAAGCCACAAGCAGTATAGTTGCAACCAAAATACTCATCAGAAAATCAGACACCTTGATCTTATTTCTGAATATCACGAGAGCACACGCTCCAAAAACAAGTGCAAGGCTCATGATAGACAGAATAATTGTTTGCATTTGACTTAAGCTGAATTCGTCCGACAGGTAGTCGAAGAAATTGAGTTTGAGTAATGTTTTGACAGCCTTATCAAAGTAATCTATCACATCACAAAGAAAACTCAGTATGTTAAATTCTATATTTATCAACAGATCACGAAAATGGTTCTTTATTGTTACCATTTTCAAAATCTCTGAGGAACACCCTGTATATCCCAGTTCTGCTGCACAAGCCTGTATACTGCCGCAGCCGCTCATAACAATGGCGGTGATGAATATAAGCTGATACCATACCTTTTTGCTTTTCATGTACTTCAAAATAATACTCCTTTCTGTCTATCTGTGTATGCCCGTAAGAACGCTAGGGATAACGCTTTTACGGACACACACAAATATGTGTCCGTGCAGATCAAGCTACATATATTGAGTCTAGGAAAGCGTCACCGAAAACGAGCAGGGCAGCAGCCACGCCAATAGCGATAAGCCAGCCCTTGACTGAGGATATGCCGTTTTTGCCGCTTGCACCGAGGCATATAACAACGCCGACAAGACACAGTCCAAGCAGTGCTTTGGCTGCAATGGAAAGCCCATTTTTGTTTTTGGTGATCCAGGTGGCGACCGAAGCCCATACACCTGAGGTTGCGTCTGTTTCAACATCGGCAAAGGCTGCAATGGCTGATGACAGACAAGCTGTCATAATTCCGAATATACGAGCACTAAGCTTTATGCTCTTTTCTTTGATTTTTTCTTTCAGTTTCATAATTCATTCCTCCGTTTTTGTTTTATCTGTTTGTTTTGAATGTGCTGACACCACAGCCTTGAGTGTATCGTTCCAGTCTTTGCCGTAAGGCGGTATGCTGACTGAAACAGTATACTGCTGTGAATATTTGTTCATAAGCTTTTCCGTTGCCTGCTGTCCTGTTTCGTCATTATCAAGACAAAAGACTATCTGTGTGATACGAGGATCATCAGATAGTCTTTGCTTAAGTGCTATGTCAGAGCAGCCTGAAAGGGATACTCTGTTTACGCCAAGCCAGCAGTCAGGACGGTATTTGTCCCCTTGACCGATAGCTGAGCATTGTTTTCTCATTGAAAGCTGCATTAAAGCGCCGTGTGACAACAGGTCAATGGGAGCCTCAAACACATATATCTTTGCAGGGTCATATCCATAAGAGTCGGGCACTGCGGAAACATAAAAACTATAATCCTTAGTACTGCCTTCAATATTCTGCGGATAGTATTTGTTAAAGGTATTTGTGATCTTCGCCTCAGCAAATCGCATTTTTCCTGTCTTATCGTAGCCGCAGAATATAGCTCGCTTTTTTACATCAAGATAAATAAGCTTGTTGCTGACGCAGTATGAAATTATATCGGCAGGCAGCTTTCTTGTGATGTTGAGGTAGGCGTAAAGCTCACGGCATTTGCCCTGCATAGGCTGAGGCGGTGTAAGCTCAGCTTTTGGCTTCTTAACTTTTTTCGGATAATGCTGCTCATTGGCTTTTAAATCGGGTGAGGCTCGTATACTGCAGCTATCCCCTATGAGTCGTGCTACAGCATCTTTGAAACCATATCCGTCAACTTTGCAGAGCCAGTCGATAGCACCTTTTCCAAACAGATCTCTTGAATACCAGTGCCATGTATAGCGGTCGGGGTTGATTTTAAGACTGTCATGTTCGTTGCATATAAGCCAGCCGCCTGAGGTCTTAAAGGAAAAGCCTTCGTGCTGCTCAAGAAATCTTACCATATCGGTGTGCCTTGCTGCTTCGATCTCTTCTTTTGAATACATAACGAACTGTTTGCCTGAGTTATATCGTCTGTCTATCATATACCCTCACCTCCTCTCATTATGAGTCGTGCTACAGCATCTTTGAAACCATATCCGTTAACTTTGCAGAGCCAGTCGATAGCACCTTTTCCAAACAGATCTCTTGAATACCAGTGCCATGTATAGCGGTCGGGGTTGATTTTAAGACTGTCATGTTCGTTGCATATAAGCCAGCCGTCTGAGGACTTAAAGGAAAAACCCTCGTGCTGCTCAAGAAATCTTACCATGTCGGTGTTCCTTGCTGCTTCGATCTCTTCTTTTGAATACATAACAAACTGCTCGCCAGAGTTATATCGTCTGTCTATCATATATCCTCACCTCCTCTCAATGTTTTATAATTTAAGCGCCTTTGGCTTAAGCTTTTCCAGTAAGGAATTATTCTTGCTTGTGTCAGTTTTGCCGCCATTAAACACATAGCTGCGGAATTGATCGCTTTCTTTTTCAGACAGATTATAGATCTTTGTATCTGATGAAGCGATGAGCTTGCCACCCTTTGATACTACATCACACCATTCTGATTTTTCATTAGTGCCGATCAATGCCTGATATTTATTGTTGTGAAACCTAAATTCTATAGCACTTTCAGGAGTGTGGTTTTTATTCTGCGAATTTCCACTGAGCTGTGCATTGACATATTCAAGACGTTTTGTCTTTTCGGCTAATTCTTGACCATGCTCAAATGGTTTGAGCATATTTTGCTGAGCTTCTGAAAGATCCTTGTTTGCTTTTTCAAGCTGTTCTTCAAGAGAACACAGCTTCTGATTTATCTGTATTCCTGCAAGATTTTCAATTCTTCTGACATTTCCCACGCCATTATCTGTGGCAACGTCACATGAATAAGTAAGCTCTCCGTGGAGAACAGCGATACAAGGCGTATCAAGCTCAAAAAATGTATTTGCTGACGGATTTCGTTCTATTGTGACTTTAAAGCCACGATACGTTCCAAGCTCTATAGGCTCACCTGTGGCAGTACATTTTGCCATTGCCACGGCAATTTGTTCTCCTGCATTTTCTCTCTTATCGTATCTGACGCCGCCTATTGTCATTTCAAACTCCTTGTTCAGCGCCTGCTGTTCCTGATATTTAGACATATCACTCTTGGATTTTGCGAGAAGTTCAGAGTAATGTGTTATCTGCTTCGGCAAAGTTTTCTCTGCCAACTCCTGCATTTTGTAAATTGACTTCTTGTGTTCTGCTTCAAGGGTTTTCAGCATTGCAACATCATTGTCAAGCTGTATTTTCTCTTTTATCATAGGATTACCGCTCGCTATAGCTTGCATTTCAGAGTATGTAAGTACCATTTCGTCAACATCTTCTGAAACTCTTGCAGGGCTTTTTGAGGTCAAAATCTGATTTATAAATTTCGCCTTGTTTGTTATAATGCCCATCATGTATGCGTCAAAGGTTTCCTCTGTAAGATAATGATATATTCCTACTTGTGAAAATCTGTTGCCTTGCCGTATTCCACGTCCGTCCTGCTGAGTGAGGTCAGAGGGCTTCCATGGTATGTCAAGGTGATGAATTGCGCAGATCCTATCCTGAATATTTGCGCCAGTTCCAAGCTTTGAAGTGCTTGCGATGATAAAACGTTTTTCGCCTTTGCGCAGGCTTTTGAACATTTCGTCCCTAGCCTTGTCTGTCTTTGCGTCGCCTGCAAAGCAGATCTCTTTCTCTGGTATTCCACGCTCCATAAGTGCCTGTTTTATAGCTTTATACACAGAGAAGTGTGTTTCGTCCTCGTTGATAGCGATATCACAGAATACTATTTGAACGCCTTTTTCTGTCATAGTGTTTTTATAGTTCTTTTCGAGGTTATCGATAAGCTTCATCACTTTGCTGTCTGGTGCAGGCTGAGCGTCTTTGAAAATACATCTAGTGTCAAGACCGAGCAAGCGTGCTTCATGAGTTATTTTCAGCATATTGTCCTGCCGTGGGTCGACAGTACCGCTGTGTATCGTTTCAGAACGTGTGGCAAGCTCTTTCATGTATGCTTTTTGACGTTCGTCTGGCTTTGATATTATTACTATCGGCTTGCCTGTTTCAAGCTTTGGCACAGGAAGTTTCAGCATATCCGCTGTTTGAATATCAGCGAATTCCTTATACATCTGCATAAGCTCAGGAATATTCACAAACTTGCTGAAACGGTTCTTCATCTGAAAGCCGTTGCCCGCAGGCTTGATTTCAAGCTGTGATACCACCTCACCGAATGTACTCGCCCAATCGTCAAAGTTCTGCAATCCTGCTTTTTCGAGAAGATCTGGTCTGAGATAACGCTGCATAACGTAAAATTCCACCATGGAATTGCTTATAGGTGTACCTGTGGCAAAAAGTATATTGTTGCAGCCGTACTTGTTGTTGAGATACTGAGTTTTCATCAGCATATCCTCTGATTTTTGTGCTGCTGTTGTTTGTACGCCTGCCACATTTGACATTTTTGTAGAAACAAAGCAGTTCTTATAGTTATGTGCTTCATCACATACAAGATAGTCAAAGCCGAGCTTTTCAAAACACAATGATGAGTCTTTTGGAGAAGAAAGCAGCTTCTCAAGCCTTTCCTCTATGTTTTTCTTCTGACGTTCAAGGGCTTTTACTGATGATTTATCCTTTCTCCCTGCTTCGGATATCGCACTCATGATATCGTGAAGTTCTTTTTGCATGAACTGCTCTTTGTACTCGTCTGACATAGGTATTCTTTCAAACTGAGTAAATGACATTATCACGGCGTCATAGTCACCAGTAACACATCTTGCAATAAAACGCTTTCTATTGGCTTTGGTAAAGTCTTCAGGTTTTGCCACAAGCAGTTTTGCATTTGGATATAGCCGCAGCCACTCACTCGCCATTTGCAGCGTAAGGTGCTTTGGTACAACTACGCAGGCTTTGTTTATAAGACCAAGACGTTTCTTCTCCATTACAGTTGCAACCATTTCAAAGCTTTTTCCTGCACCAACTTCATGTGCAAAGAGCGTGTTTCCACCAAGCTTTGCACGCATTATGGCGTTTGATTGATGTTTCCGCAGCGTTATTGATGTGTTCATGCCTGGAAAAGTTTGATGTGAGCCGTCATACTCTCTGCCCCTTATGGAGTTGAACAGATAGTTATACTTTGCAACGTATTTTTCACGTCTACCCATATCGTTCCATAGCCAGTTTTTAAAAGCCTCCTTCATTAAACGAGCTTTCTCTTTTGCAAGCTGTGTTTCCTTAGTGTTTATCTCATACCATACTCTACTGTCCTCCTCTCGTCTGTCACGAACTAAAATATCACGCTGGTTAAGCAGATTTTCAAAAATATGATAACTACTCATTCGGTTTGTACCGTAGGTTTGATTTGCGGCAATAGAATGGTCTTGATATTTTCCCTCAATCTTATATTCGCCAAGCGTTGTTCTTGTGACAGGGTATAAGTATGTATTTGCTTTTGCATATTCATTCAGAAACTTGTTGTAATCTGCAATATCGATCCAGTTTGCACCGATCCTTACAGAAATCTCACTTGCATCAAGGTCTTTTGGCACAACTTTCATTAGAGCTTCTACGTTTTTGTTGTAGCTGCTGTCAATATGCTCCGCATGATCTCTGGCTATTCTCAGCTTATCACGGATATTGCCTGACAGATATTCAGATGACTCCGTATAGCCTGAATATGGGTCATTGTCTTTAACTTTGGCAGGATCTCTGAATATTTCATCACCAAGGTCAGCGATAACCTTTTCAGGCGTAGTGTCTGTGAGCTGTGACATATAGAGAATATCGACCTTGCCCAATCTGTCCATTGACACTTGAAGTGCTTCTAGTGCTGTATCAACTTTTGAAACTGGAATATCTGGAAGTATCGTTCTCTTTGTGAATATTGCAGCCTTTTCAACTGTCTTATTTTCCACGTTGACGACTTCGAGTGCAGCTAAAGTGTTGTAGTCATCATCATTAGAAAAGCAGCGTGAATTGGCACTGTCAGTGATGTTTCCGAACTTTGTTCTGAAATTGTCATATGTGCTGTTGAGCTTTTTCTGAAGTTCTGCAAGCTGTTCATCAGTGCAGCCGTCAGCTTGGGCATTGATAAGCTCCATAGTTGCTTGCCTTAGAGTATGAAGCCCTTTCATGCGTTCAAGCGATTTGCCTGTTTCTGTGACCTTGACCATTACTTCATTTTCACGGAAATAAAGATCTCCGTCAACAATGGTATGAGTGAAGTTCCTGACAGTTGGATCAGCAGGGAGTATCTCAGCTGTCCCATTGTCAAGCTCAGTTTCCACAGTATCAATAACGCCGTCTATTTTTGAAATGGCATTTATGAGCTGCTGTGCAAGGGGAGTGTCACTGTTTGCATAGCAGGTCGTTACCTTGCTGTCTGCACCATATTTTCCTCGCATACGCTCGTCCCACGCCATAGTACCAAGTACCATATCGGGGTTATCTGCAAAATATTTGTTGCAAGGTATACCGTCTGCTGTTTGAGTAACGTGTACCCAGTCTGGTATAACAGAGGTCATTGTTGTTCTTTTTTTCAGAAAGATAATATCTGTTGTAACACTGTCTGCGTCTTTAAACGTTCCAGAAGGAAGTCTTACTGCACCTAAAAGGTCACAACGTTCGGCAAGATATTTTCTCGCTTTATCATTTTTCTTGTCCATTGTGAATTTTGAAGTCACAATGGCAACAATTCCTCCAGGCTTTACCTTATCTACTGCTTTTGCGGCGAAATAGTCATGAATTTTGAAGTGGTATTTGTCATAGGCTTTGTCTGCAATGCCATAATCTCCAAACGGTATATTACCTATGACCACGTCAAAGCTGTTATTCTTGAATGTTGTTTTTTCAAACCCTTTTATCTGGATATTATCCTCTGGATAGAGCTGCTTGGCTATTCGTCCTGAAATGCTGTCAAGCTCAACTCCGTAAAGTTTTGAATCTGCCCTCATTTCATCAGGCATTTTTGCAAAAAAGTTTCCAACGCCCATGCTAGGCTCTAATATGTTTCCACCCTCAAATTGAAATCTTTCCAAAGCAAGATATACGCTGTCTATGACTTCTGGCGGTGTATAGAAGCTTGTCAGTGTTGATGATCTTGCAGCACTATACTCATCAGTGGTCAGAAGCTCTCTTAAACGAGTCTGCCTTGCTCCCCAACTGTCAGCAGAAACATTCTCATTATCTGCGACAAAAGCCTGAGCAGTTCCGCCCCAACCTGAGTACCTAGCCATTATCTTCTGTTCTTCAGGTGTCGCAAGCCGCTTTTCACTCTCTATTTTCAGCAATGTTTCAATAGCAGCTATATTTGCGTCACATCGAGCAGCAGCTCCGCCCACAACAACATTGTCAGGGTCAAAGTGGTATGTGCTTGCCTTGACATTTTTCTTTGGATTTTCTACCTTTTCGGTTTTGACATCTTTATCAGGTATAGTGACGGTTTCAGAAGCAGGGGGTGTTTCAAAGAGTGAAATCTGTTCATCAGATGTAGGAGATATAGGGGTGCTTTCAGAAACAGGCGGTGTTGTCTTTTTTTCTTCAGACAGAACATTATTAGCAATTGTAGGCGTTTCATATGGTATAGGTTTTTCGACTTCGCCATTTTTGATTGCCAGCATTTTCTTTTCATAATCATCAATCTGTTCTCTGGTGAAGTAGGCGTTTTCAGGCATTTTCTCATACAGCTCATTGATCTTAGCTATCTGTTTTTCAACTGTTTCTGCCCACAAGTGCTTTTCTGCACCTGTTTTCAGATAGTAATCACAATCAAGCTTAAGCCTGCCCAAAAGCTTGTCTATTTCAGGCTGTGTTTCATTTGTAGGTGTAGGCACTTCATCGACCAGTTCTGCCATATGTGCGGCTTTTGCAGCTTCAAGCTCAGGTATGATCGATCTGTATATTGAGTATCTTTTCAGAAAATCAATAACGCCGCCGTATCCGTCACCTGCGTCCTGGCGTTCAGTGATCGTTTGTCCGTCAGGCATATTGATAGTAAACTTGACCTTATCATAGCCCATAAACTGTGAGAATTCGTCATCAGCGTCTGCTTCATACCATGCTTTTGCTGAACCGTACTTCTCTATTGCAGCCTTTGCTCCTGCCACCATTTCACTGTCAGCCTGTTCCATGAGCGTGTCAAATTCTGCAACACTGTAGGTCTTGCCGTCCTCAAAGTAGTTGCTTTCGCTCCATTCACAGGTTATCGTAGGCTCGGATAAAGTAGTGAATGATTTAACATCATTTGAACTTATATCGGCACTATTTTCTTGTTGCTTACCCTTGACAATATTGCGACTTTGGTGTATAATAATATTAGAGTCAAGATTGTTTATCGCCTCAGGCAATTGGAGCCTTTGACACGAGAACAGTGCTTGGCTTTTTTCTTTGTCCCAAAACAGAATATTATTTGATTTTGCAGCACGTTCAACATAGTTTGCAAACCCATTTTCTTTTCCATAAATACTTGTGATAAAGTTTGATGATACATTTTCCATTTCATAAATGCCTTGCCCATTTGGTTTAACACTTACGATTATCGGTGCATTATCATTATCAACGTTATTTAAACAAATTACTATACTTTTATCAGCACTTTTGTTTGGAGAAAGTGAGTCCATTATTATGGCAGGGCTTTCTAAAAGATGTGGGATATTACATATCTGTTCTAGTGTTAAGCCGTGCCAATGTGCATTGTTCGGGGATTTTTCATGTAGAGCGTCTTTTAAATGTCTTTGCGTATACAACATAGGAAGCCGATCACAGCCGATATCCACAAGAATTTGTGGTGTATCACAAACCTTTAGATTTGAGTATTTTGGGAATACGCCATTTAAAACATCATTTATCTGTTCAGCAAATGTTTTTTCACTCTTGACAACTCCAGAGGAGTCTGTTATACTGCTTGTAGAGCTATTAGGAACAGCAGGGCGTAGCTGGTTTTCAGCCAAACCTATAATTCTTGATGGTTCTATTTTTTTGTCCTGTTGAGTAACATCTGCTGAGATTGTGTCGGCAGAGTTGTTCTGGACTTCAACCGCTTGAACGTTCTGCTTTGAATGCTCTATTACAGCTTTATCAAGATATATCTGAACATCATGTGGATCTATCTGTCCGTCAACTGCCTGATGAAACATCTCAAAGAATGTTTTTATCTCGTCTACCGTTAGCCGTTCATCGACCTCGTTAAGAACAGTAATAGAAATTCCCTCAGAAAAACCCTGCTGCAGCATGGCTTTTTGTTCATCACTATAATCATGGTGAGAGAACATATCTGACAGCTTCAGCCGACCATTGAGCTCATTTACATATGTATAGTAATCATTGAGTATGCCCTTTGGATCGAGTGTTTGCTCAATGACACTCTGAGCATAGTAATCAGATAATAAAGATGATATATGCCGCAGTTCGTCGGGCGAATATCGGACGCTTACCCAATGCCGTATGTTATGTTCACCATTTTGTGCAGCTGCCACCACAGCCTGTTTTAATGCAAGTACCTGTTCTTGCGAAAACTTAAGCTTTATAAGGTCTTGGAGTATATCGTCAACCCTATCAGACGTGCTTTCTTGCTTTGCGGTTTTGGCATTGTCAAGAGCTTCGTTTTTGCGGTCAATTGCGATAACTTCTTTTTCAATTTCAAACAGCGTGTCTTTGGCAGCGTGCTGAACAGCTCTGCTGAAAAGAATCATATCTCTTGCATTTTTGATAAGGTCAAGAGCGCTTACATCAACATCGGTATGCAGATCTATTTTACCTGAAAGATTACATCTTTGAGAAACAACGAACTGCACCACAGAATCCAGTGCATGGCGGTATACCTCAGCCTGTTTTGTGTCAAGTCCCATTTGAGATATTGCATTTTGTACTGACTCAGCTATAGGCGCAGAATTAAGACTGTTTGCTGTCATTGCTTCGATACATTCTTTGACCGATCCTGCGTTTATATTGTATCGGTTATTAAGCGTATTGAGCAGCTCAGGTGTATTGCGGTCAGTAAGTGTCCACATCTCAGGCAACTCTTTGCCGCCTGTCTGAGTGACGTCATATAAATATCTGCAAGTGTGATTTTTGCCAAAAACAGCAACGCCGTGAGAGCCACGTCTTACATATCGCCCTAGACGTCCCCATTTCTTATACTCAGCGATCTTTGTTGCGTTTCTATTCTGCTGATATACTAGCACAGTGTCTGAATACGGCTGCTTATACATCTTTGCAGAAAATTTGAGATAATCAATGTATTCCTGCTTATTGTTCCTCAGCTGCTCATTGATTTCAAACCATGCTTGTTTTACAGCTTCATACTTATCGTGCTTATCCATTTAAGTTTCCCCTCTTTTATTTTTCAAGAATATTTAAGAGCCGCTCCAAAAGCGCTTTATTCTTGCCTGTATCTGTCATATCCATGATGTTGAGCGCATATCTTACGCCCTCAACAAATCCTAGATCGTGAGCGTCATCAATTACATTCGCTTGTAGTTCACATTCTTCCTCTTGCAGCTGAATTAATCGCTCTCGCCGCCCTTTGTAGGTTTTCACCCAATGGGTCTGAGCATTGTCTGTTTCGTAATCATCTTGAAAGCTTATCATGATTTCTTCCAAGATATCAAACTTAGTTTTCTTTGGCGTTTCAGTATTCATGTTGTTTCTCCTTTCGCATATAAAAGGAGCGTATGAATTTCTTCACACGCTCAGGTTTACGATTTTAAGTTGTGTGTCACTGTGACACACTTATGTATCTAGGTTACTCTGTTCTTTTAACCTTATCTCCACATATCTTCTTACATACTCCGAATTTCTGTTAGGATAGTCATCACTCTCCATCAAAAAGTGATAGCCGTCCTTTTTCAGCTGTTCTGTGAACTTTTCAACTTCTTCGGGCAAACCCTCTATGCGTACTTTTACCATTTTTATCAGCTCCTATCAAACTTTTATAATAAGGAACGCCACAAAAGTACATATGCAGCTCATCAAATGAGTGTTGCGTATCACTGCGATAGAACTTGTCTGGTATTCTTTATTGTGTGTCATATTGTATATGTTCTTCTTAATGTAGCCTACATTAAAAAGTATAATAACCGCTTTTATCAAAAGCCATATGACAACGACTTTTGTCTTAAGAAGTGTATTGCTTTTAAAATACACTTTAATAAATCCAAGCATTAATGAGTTGATAAACAGTAGGAATATCAGTAGTCTTGAATTTATGGGTGTATGGTTATTCTCGTTCATTTTTAGTATACCTTAATCACTTGACTGGCATTAATTTTATTGTATAATTATAGTTGGAGAGGGGGTGTGTATAGTGTACGAACACATTAAAGATTTATATTCTTTTTCAAAGCAAAACAAATTCGGTGCATTCTTGATTATATTGACATTACATATATGTACATGGGATGACAATTTCCAAATTAAACTAAATCAGCTTCTTTATACTGAATATGATATGTATATCCTTGTAGAGTTGCTAGTTTTTGCTGCGTGCAAATTCATTATTATACTAATCTATACAAGTGTCCTACTTAAGGGGTTGTTTTATTTGTTTTTTTCAATAGAATTTGAACATAAAAAACCATTTATAAACCAAGTGGGCGAAAAATATCAAAAGTTACTTCACTTTGGTAACACTGCGTTACTCCTTGTGTTACCAAGTTTATTAATAGGATATTTCTTGTTGATAATAATGTCTGTTCATAATTCGTGGGAACATTCTTTGAATTATGTAATAAAACAATTTTCATTTACCAATTTGATTATTTTACTGCTACTCCATTTGCCTTATGTAATGGCATGGGTTTATAATGAAAAGTCAGATAATAGAGCACACTAAAATGTTAGCGCCTGCCCCGTTGCAGGCGTTTTCTTCATGTATGATAAATTGATCCCTTTTTTACTGCCTTTTCAGACAGTATCAATTACCTTTCTTTTCGCTTTCGGCTGAACATCACAGCAGCCGTTCCAAAAGCTCCTTATTCTTTTCTCTTTTCAGCTAATATAAAGATCAATCCCATAAGTGCAGGAAGTATCATGATCGGTAGTATTCTTGCCTTAATATACTCTGACGGAATTGACCAATCTGCTTTGTTATTGACAACAATTATCGAGTTGACTGCATTTGCGATAATAAAAGTGATGTTGTAGAAATTACGCTTGATTAGCTTTTTCATTTGAATATTCTCCAAAATTTTTATATAATAAAAGAGCGTATGAATTTCTTCACACGCTCGTGTTTGCGATTATTATTGCTGTGTGTCATTTATAACTTCGGTGAACTTATATGTTCCAACAGGAAGTCCTTTTATATTGATAACTCCACATTTATCAGCAGAAATATACGGGAACTCCACAACTTTTCCGTCAGAAGATATTCCCTTCAAGTTATACATCTGTGGTCTATCACTATTCCTTTTATGTAGTTTTGCAAGCTTTGAGAAGAAATGTTTTTTGAGTTTTTTCATTGCTTTTACTCCCATTCTATAGTTTTTATTGAATACCCATATTTGCTTAGATACTCCAAACACGCCACATAAGGATTAAGAAAAATATCTTGTGGCAATGCTTTTTCATCAATAGTGATTTTATTTATTTCCTGTATCACATCGTTGAATATCGATTTTAAAATTTTTTTATAGGAAACGATAGCTGCTGTCTTAAACCACAAAAATGTGTTTTCATTTATTAAAAGACCAATTTCTATGCTATTGCCATTTTTAGAATAACAGTTTCTTCGTATTCCGAATACTCTTTGATTACTTTGGGGTCTGTAAAAAATAATCAGGCTTTCTTCGTTTGTTTCGGCATACACGGCATGAAACCCATTCTGCTTGAAGTGTTTCTTTAATTTACAAAATAGCTTTTCAGAAAGATTTAATTCCTTTGGCTTAAAAATTCTTATTGTTCTTATGGTATCATATGAACTGCAATTTCTTTCCCATGTTTCTAAATCATCAATAACAAGATCCGCCTGTTCCGCTGATACCGCAAAATCTTTTGGGTACATAGTCAAAAGCATATTAGTAAGCTCACTTGTGCTAAAGCCAACGCCTTCGTTCGCATATTCCTCAAAAAAGAGTCCCATAACATATGTTAGCAAGTATGGTAAACTTACAATATCGTATGAAGTTTTGAGAACAGTTTTTGCCTTGTCACCATTTCTTGAAATGGTAAACCTTAATTGTTTAAGCTTTGACAAGAATCTCATCCTTTCTTTTTAGACACATATTTTGTCTTTATATTGCATAAATTCAAATTATGTGCTATAATATGTGTGATTAATAAACTGTTAATGTGAAAATAGTTTAAAATAATTATTGAGGTGACAAGATATGGTTTTTGAAGAAGCACTCTATATTAATGGATCACAAAGAAAAATGCTGTCTATTGAAGATGTAACTCAGTTAGCAACAAATTCGTTAGATCTATATAATGAAATCAAGAATAATCTTTTCTGCCCTGAATGTGAAAAACCACATTTGACTTATAATTCATGTACAACGAAATCTAACTATTTCTCAACCCGCAATTTAGAAAGTCACGCAGACACTTGTTCTTTTAAATGCAAAAGAGCGACAAATCATCAGTTGGAACTATTGGAAAATGACGAAAAATCACTGGACAGACTTCAAAATAGGCTTAAAGCTGTTATATTATCCTGTTTTTCAGAGAAGAAAGCTGCACGGAATCCTTTTGTTATAGAGAATAAGATATCTAAAGTTTCTACAAATACTGAAAATCAAATTGAACGCACAGCCGTTAAGTATGCTATTCCTAAAAAACGTATTACAAATGGATTATCTCAGGCTGATGTTGATCAGTTAAAAATCTTTTATGGAAAGGTAAGAGTCCGTTGCAAAAAGCATCGCAATGGTCATAAATTGTATATTTTCAATCTAACACAAAGACAGTTACCAATGATTTGTTCCATATATTTGTCTGAAAAAGTATATGAACACATAAATATAAAGGATAATGATTGTTTCAACTGTTTAATATCATTCTATGTTAAAATGGAAATCAACAAACAGGACGATAAAATATATTACAACTGTATACTAACAGATTCTAGGAAAATGTTCTTTTGGAAAATCGACTGATAGTGCGTAACATCTTCTGTGATTTTTCCCCTGAAAAGAGTTTTTTTATTCTGTTAATATCGGTGTACATATATCCATCACTTTCACAATAGCCGCCCTCATCAATAAGGTCATAGTATGTATAAGGTGTATCAGGATTAGTGTTGAGGTCAAAAGCTGTAATATGTTCCTTCCTGACACTAAAGCCATACATGGTTACAAGTTTGTCTACGATATCATCAACGGACGCTGCATTGTAAAAGTAGATAACGTATCCGACAAGAAGCAGCATATCTTCGCCCTTTATTTCATTACTGAAAATCAGAGTTCCTGTTTTGTTATCGTCTGCTATAAAGTATCTATACTCATTCATTTTTTGCTCCATAATCTTTTTCCTTTGTCACGACTATGACATTAGACATAGGGTCAACAACTATCAGCTTTTTGCTTTCATTGCATAAACGCTTTGGCTCGATACAAAGGCAGCGTCCCATACCACTGCGGCGGTCTTGACGGCGTTTTCTGCAAGACCTATTGATCCTGATCTTCATCAAGCATTACCTCCACATATCTTCTTACATACTCCGAATTTCTGTTAGGATAGTCATCACTCTCCATCAAAAAGTGATAGCCGTCCTTTTTCAGCTGTTCTGTGAACTTTTCAACTTCTGCAGGTAAACCCTGTATTCTTAGTTTTATCATTCTTATCAGCTCCTCATTCATGTGTTCTGTGGCTTTTTGTTCTTTTATTTCCTTTTTATCACTTTTTCTTAGTTTAAACAAGCCGACAAAATTGTACAATTCAAATACAACGAATAAGATATCGAGTATCTTCATGATTTCACCTTGAAACGCTTTCCTTTTTTCTTAATAATTTCGATTGGTTTTCGCCAAATATATAGAGGATCACCAGTGTATATTGACCACAACAAAGACCAAGATCCTATTACAAGTACATAGCAGATAATCAAAAAAAGTGTGCTCACATTATCCTACCTCCCCAGCCCCTGCCCTGTTGCAGAAGCTCCTTCTATTTTAAATGCTTGCAATATGCGCATAAATATGCTATACTTTTATCAAATCATACCCATTATCTTTCAAATACGTCATTATAACTTCCTTTTGATTTTCAAAAAACAGCTCTAATGAATTGTCTACCCAATAAGTATCCGTGTCGGGGTCATAAAAGATTGTAAACCTGTAGTCCTCAGCTGCCTTATCTACGCCTTTCATTTTCGCTATCATTTTATCAAAATTGTTATCGCAGCCGTCATAAAATGAAACACCGAGCTTTTCATCATCGCCTCTTTCAAGGCAACCAAGGTCAAACCACTTAGAGTCATCACTTTTATGTATGACGTATATCTTTGTGCTTTTATAATTTGGATAAAATAACAGCAGTTGTTCATGCTCATTAGCCGCATGATATGTCAAGTAGCTCTTACTTTTATAGTAATTTTCTAATTCTTTAAATGTATTCATAATGTTCGTCCTCTTGATTTTAATAATGGAGATGTTAAGATGTTTTACGCTATTTCAAAAAAATATAACGATGTGGTTTGTGCAAGTAACGTCACCGATTTGAATGACACATTTCTTTGCCTTAATTCTCAATGTAAAGCAGAATACTTTATTAAAGGGATAAACAGTGAAAGAAAGGCACATTTTTGTCATAAGCATAGTACTCCACACGTACAGGGTTGTCCTTATGATATGGGTTTAACTAAATATCTTAATAATGATGATATTGTTAAATCCTCGTTGCAGGATATTTATGCTCATATTAGAAAACCAATAAAAAAAGCACCAACAATTCACGTTAACAAGCAACCAAAGCAGAACGCTTCACGAAAAACTTACATCAATACAACCAAAGATTTGTTTTATTTTTGTACAACTAACTCATTAGATACAATTTACGAAAATGAAACAACTATAAATGATATAATTGTTGATAGTCGTAATATATGCAGTAAAGGTTTATTTAAGGGCTTTTCAGGCTTACGTTTGGTTGTTGGTTATACAATTATATATAATTTTCCTAAGAAGTTTATTTTGTTAAAAACGAAAGCAGTTACAAAATACGGAGAGATCAGAGTTCTCAATAGCACTGTATATATGGAAACACATCAAATAAAAGAGATTAAAGATTATCTATTTGGTACATTTGGAACTTTCACAGGTTATCCAGTTGCTGTTTTAGGAAAGTGGTCTAATTCTCGTTTGTTCAACATTGAATGTACCATTAATGAGCCAACAAATGTCATTTATAAATTTGCTAATGATATTAATAAACGTTAAAACTGTATACTTAATCCCCCTCCCCAGCCCCTGCCCAGTTGCAGGGGCTTTCTTCATGTATGATAATCAATCCCCTTTACTGTCTTTTTTCAGACAGCATCAATTATCTTTCTTTTCGCTTTCGGCTGAACATCACGATAGCAGCTCCTGCAAGTATAACTACCACACCGCCAAGAACTGTTCTGCCGTCAATGTCATTGTCGGAAGAACCAGTGTTTGGCGTGTCAGGAACTTTTTCATTGAACATATCTGCGTCCACTGTCTGAGCATATGTTACAGTGACCTGTTTTGAGTCAGCAACAAGATAGCCATAAGGAACTGTAGAGCCGTCCTCTGTGATAGTGTATGTACCAACTGGAACGCCCTCAAATTTCGCAAGTCCGTCCTTGTCGGTGACGGCTTCAATGCGTATCTCTCTGCCTGTGTCAGACACACCCGAAAGAATAAATCTGATACCCTCGATGTTTGTCATTCCGTCTGTTTTCTTGTGTACCTTAACTGTTCCTGTCTGCTCGGCATTGAGTATGTCAGTATCAACAGTTTCTGCATATGTTACTGTGACCTCTTTTTCAGCAGCGACCAAATAGCCGTATGGCACGGTTTCCTTATCCTCGATAATTTTATATGTGCCTACCGGTACGTTTTCAAAGACAGCTACGCCGTCTTTATCGGTAGTTGCAGGAATGTTTATCTCACGTCCTGTGTCAGATGTACCTCTCAGATAGAAAGTGATACCCTCAACGTTCTTCTGACCCTCAGTTGTCTTGTGAATTGTGATAGAGCCTGTCTGCTCGTTGTTGAGTATTTCTGCGTCAACAGTTTCCGCATAGATAACAGTGACCTCTTTTTCATCGGCAACGAGATAGCCGTATGGCACTGTTTCTTCGTCCTCGATGATACTGTATGTACCTATCGGTACGTTCTCAAAAACTGCTATGCCGTCCTTATTGGTAGTTGCAGGAATGTTTATTTCACGTCCTGTGTCTGATGTACCTTTGAGGTAGAAAGTGATATCCTCAACATTCTTCTGACCCTCAGTCCTTTTCTGAACCTTGATAGAGCCTGTCTTTTCCTCATTAGTGACCTTGACTGCTGCGGTTGTGTTGTACTCAACCGTGACCTCCTGCTCATCAGCAACAAGATAAGCCGCAGGAACTGTTGAGCCGTCCTCTGTGATGACATACTTGCCGATTACAAGCTTATCGAACATTGCTACGCCATTTTCATTTGTTGTCGCTTCAAACTTCAAGTCCTTATTAGTGTCTGAAATGCCTGTTGCATAGAACTTAATGCCCTCGATATTGAGATTGCCTGTTGTTATCTTTGTGACCTTTATAGAGCCACTTTTCTTCTTGTTTGTCATTTCAGCCTTGACGATATCATCGTTTTCTGTTATTTCGAACGGATACGGAGTATCGTCAATTTCATAGATATCTGGTGCTGATATCTCTCTGTAGAAATATTTGCCTATAGCAAGCTGAAAATGTGCAATGCCGTTCTCGTCCGTTGTGCCAGTTATGACCTGTTCTTTATTTTCATTAAGAATTTCAAAGGTGCAATCAGGGATAAGCTCGCCTGTTGACACGTCAGTTTTTGTTATCTCAAAAGGAATAGTGTTTTGCTCGTTATCAAAATCTACAACGAACTCCGCCTGCTGTTCAACAAGCTTGATAGTCTGTGTTGGCTCATCAGAAATCGAATAGCCCTTTGGTGCTTCAATTTCTGTCACTGTGTAGCTATAGCCCTTGTAGATAGCCTTTGTTGTTTCAGCTATGCCGTCTGTGCCTGTGGTTATGGTGTCAATAACTGTTCCTTTCGGGTAGATACAATAGCCGTTGCCAACGTAGATATCCTCGGCTGCTGCCACTTCAAACTTTGCGCCTGCAAGGTCAGCTCTTGTTTCAGCGTCACGCTTGTGAATTGTTATCTTGCCCTTGTCAGGAGCAGAAGCCTTGTTGACGAACTCCGTTTTAGCCGTCTTGTCAGCGGTAACAGTGATAGCTTTCTTTGATGAAATCATATATCCGTCTGCCGTGGATATTTCTCTCCACTCATAATCGCCCTCTGGCAGACCTGTTACATCAATATCACCCTTATTGTTTGGCGTAAGGTCTGTAGCCTGTGAAGCGAGGTCAGTGAAGCTGTAGCTTCCGTCCTTGCCGCTTGCTTTTACAAACTTATAGCTGTTGCCGTCCTTGTATGCCAACTGGAACTTGACGGCTTTGTACATATCCGCTGTGCCTGTTTGCTTGTTGTCAAAGTAATCTGTGAAGCTCTTGTCAAGGTGAGCTGAGCCTATTGGTGTTGTTATTTTCAGATAAGCCTTAACAGGGTCTTTGTCCTCATAGCAGGAAACCACCATTTCCTGAACGTCTGAGCCGCCCGAAAGGATAAGAGGTGAACACTCGTCTATGTGTTCAACATACTTGCCCTTTGTCTTTGTGAGCGTGAAAACAACATTTTTCAGGTCTTTCTCATTGTCTGCTGTGATAGTCATATTTGAGCCTGAGCGTGTAACAGTCACTGAGTTCGGCTTTGAAACGCTGAACTGTGAAAGGCTGTCAAGCTTAACTGTGGCTGTCCACTTGCCTGTCTTGACATCATATTTTGCAGGGTATGAAGCTTTGTCAAGTGGCTTGCCGTAAGAAGCCTTTGACGTACCACTAGGAATATTGTAGTGCGAAAGCATTTCAGACTTCATCTTTTTGTAGCAATCGACAAGGTCATTGTGATGACTGCTTGCGTTGCTGCCGTTGTAGCTGTAGGCGTTGAGAAGCTTTGTTTCATTGCTTGAAAGTCCTGTTGTGCTTTCATCAAAAAAACGTGCAGAAACCGCCTGTGACATAACACTTGACGCACACAGTTCGGTGTCCTTAGAATAGCCGTACTGAGTTTTGCCTTTGTAACTGTAAATACAGAACTCTTTTATCTGATACTGCATATCATCAGGAATATGACCGTTTTTCATGTAATCATTAAGTGTCTGCTGCTTTGAAACTGTTCCGCTATTATGCAGCTTATCAAAGTTAATGCAGTAAGCGTAGTTGTTATCAGATGTTGTGAAATACGGCACTTCTGATGCAAAGTATCCAGTGAAGTGAGTGTCATTGTATTTCCCTGTTTCAATATCATAGCCATTTGGCAGACCTGAACCACGGAAATCATAGCTCCATGTTGACAGCCACTGCTGTGTGGCTTGGTTTTTGTCGGAGAACGCACTGGCTGTTATGCCTTGTGTAAGAGCCGACAAGCTGAGCAGAAATGCGAGTGCAACACTGCTAAGACGTTTGAAAAGACTTTTCTTTTTCATTTGTTTTCCTCCTAAAAATTTTTTATCTATCTAAAAAGCCATAAGGCTTGATTTTCGGGCAATAAAAAAAGCAACCCGAAAGAAAATCGAATTGCTTTTAAACTCTATTCAGTTTTATTTATATATCAGTAAAGGAGGTATATTTCCCATGCAGGCTTGCCGTCACTGTTGATAGCTGAGCCGTCACCATGCCATTGCTGATACACAACTATATGTGCTTGGTCTTTGCCTATTCTGTCATATAGAACATCAATGTGTCCTTTTACTTTGCGATAAAGTTCATCATAAGACGAATAAGTATCAGGCGAAACAGTGTCAGGTGTTCCCCATGAGCTGTTGTCAAGATTTCTTGTGGCTATGTTATCCCACATTTCCTGCTCATTATAGAAGATAGCGTCAAAGTCGCACTGTTCATTGCTGTACTGCTGAAGCTCTTTTACCGCTCTGTCTATATCACTCTGAGTAAGCTCGAATTTTGGTTTTGGCTTAGCCGTTGTTGTAGTCGGCTTTGGCTTTGGAGCTTGCGTTTTCTTTGCCGTTGTGGTGGTCTGTCTTGTAGTTGTTGTCTGACGCTCTGTCTTTCTTTCTGTCTGACGTTCCGTCTGCTGTGGCTGATAGCTGTTGCCACCATTGTTATTGTCATTGCTGTAGCTGTTGTTGCCTGAGCCGTTGTTTGCGGTGCTGTGGCTGTAGCTCTGATTATTTACTGTTCCACCATTACTAGCCTTAGAGCTGTTCGCCTTTGCGGTCGAGCCACCCTTGGTAGTTGTCGAAGATTTACCACTGCTTGTAGAAGTGTTGCTCGTTCCAGATGTAGTTGTGGTAGCCGAAAGGGACGTTGTTTCCTCACTCTGAGAGGTCAGTGTGGCTTCCGTTGTGGTAGTTGCCGAAGCTTCTGTGCTTGAAGCCGTTGTTGTGGCTTTCGGTGCGGCTGATGATGTGGTGTCTGTGTTGCCACAGGCGGTTATGCTTATCATTGTCGCACTGATGAGCAGGGCGGCTATGGCTTTCATTGTGTTCTTCATATGGTTTTCCTCCTTTTTAGACTTGACATATATCTTAAAGTGATGTATACTTATATATAGAAAAGGTAAACCGCATAGACGGCTATCCTCAGTTTTTGATTATGTAAAAAATAACCGCAACTTTTGGTCGAGGGCGGTTATTTTTTTATGCTTTTTATCAACTCGTTGAGAGCGACAATCAGCACGATAGTCAAGACAAAGAAAGCTAAGTCCATTCTATCACCTCCCGAATATCCTATTTTGCCTGAGCCTTTCGGCTGACAATATTCAGACCATTCCGTGTGGGAGGACACCGCCTACCGTTTAAGTTTACCTTTTCCAAACTAGATTATATCACAATTGATTTGTGATGTCAAATATTGCTGTTTAATTTTGAGCGTTTATCGCATTGATGATATCCTTGATGAGCTCTGTTTTATTTCCATTGCTTAGGTCATAGTATTTATAATCGCCTAATGACGGCATGATGTTATTTACATCTACATCGTCTATTTTAACTATGTACCAGCCTTTTTTCTTGTTTGTTAGCGCTGACATTATTGTTTTAAGTTCCAACTGTCCGTAATTTGATGACAGTGTCGCATTACTAAGAAAGAGAATGGCAAAATCACTTTCTTCTATACCTGCAAGGATTGATTCCAGCAGGTGAGAACCTACGCTTATGTCTTTTTTGTCTATCCAAAGATCAATGCCGCTGTATTCAAGGGCTTCTGTTATTTCATAGACCAATTCCTTGTTAGCGTGGCAGTATGATATAAATACTTTTTTCCTCCTAATATGAGTATTAAAGTTGTATCCCTTCTTGGTGAGATCGGATTTTGAACAGAAGAAATAAGTGTCACTGAATATTTGCGTTATATCTGCTTTGCTGCAACCAGGTGGAATATTCGCCATATTGAATTTTCTGTTGCAAAATTCCATGAACAGTTCGTTGATCCCCAACGATGACTCTTTTCTCAAATCATATTTCTTGATAATGTTTTCAATAAGCTGTCCCTCATTTTGTTTCGCTTCAATTGAAAGATAAGAAACAAGGTTATATGGAATATTACATACAAATAAAATGATACAGCCATTGGAAGATACGATTTGGTTTATTTCATTCACTGCGTCAATGTAGGCTTCTCGATTTTCGTAGGGTATTAAAATGGTAGCATAGTATTTCATTTTCGTTCCTTTATATATTATGATCTGTTTGCTGTCAACGTCAGCAAACGCTTTGACGTTTAGTTCGATTTGAAATAGAGCTGCATACCATTTATAAAATTTTAACGGCTCATCAGATATTGCTGAGAATGGTATCGATATGAGTGAACTATTTTTCTTGTCATATCTGTTATACAGCTCTTTTAACTGAGATGTATTGAGTAACATCGTACACACTCCATTCTACCATATTATTCATCATGTGTCAATTATCTGCTATTCTCCACTGAGTATTTTATGATAAACAAACAATGTTGCAAAACAATCCGCAAGGCTATTATGTGCTTCAATTCCTTTCACGTTCCAATCATAATCATAGTACGCCGCCGCTGTTGTGAGTTTTTGCCATTTATAATTCTCATGATACACACTGTATTCACCGTAAATTTCAGCAAATTGTATCATCACATCTTCAGTACGAAAGGCGTTGCACTCCTCATCTGTTATGATATCGCTTCCCACAAGAAAATTCAAATCAAAATCAACGTTATAGCCGATTATCCAATGTGCCTGCGATAATATCGCATATAGTTCAGCGGCTTTCTCGTTTATATATGGTGCGTCAGCTACCATTTTAGGCGAGATATGATTAACGCTTTCTGCTTTTGACCATTCTTTGTGCCTGAGTGGCTTGAAGTAGCTGTCAAAAAGAACGTTTCCCTCCTCGTCAATGATAGATACCTGCAATAGCTCATCACGAAAAGGGTCAAGTCCTGTGGTTTCTGTATCTATCACTATTGATTTAGGATACTCTTTTTTCGGATAAAGCTCTTTTGTTTTCTCGGTTAATTTCCATATCAAATCTCGATAAGGCAATAAGGCAGCTTCAACCGCTTCATCAAATATCTTCTTCTGTTCCTCTTGGCGTTTCTTTTCCTCGGCTTCTTTACGCCACTTGCGATTAAGTCTTGCCAGCTTATTTTTTCTGTCCCTCTCAGGCTGAAAAAAATCCTGCAACTCTTTTTCTGTTGCAGGATCTACCTCATCAGGGCTGTAGTACACATATGAAGCTTGGCAATTCTTATTCGCCCAAAGTTCAACGCCTTTAGCGTCCTTTTTCGGCAGCTGTCCTAAGAGCGCCCACTGACGTATGGTTTTGTATTCTTCAAATTCAGGACAATAGTTCTTGACTTTCATACCATTACCTCCATTTCATTACTTACATGAAAATCTCGAACCTTATTCTTAGAGCTTCCATATAAAATGGCGTATAGTTGCAGTTAAAGATATTGTTGGGTGCATAATACTTGCTCGGTATATATGCTCTCTCTCCGTTCTTGTCGATATACGTTTCGGGTGGATCTGAATCATAAACTGTGCCGCTCCAAAGATTAAATGCAAGGCGTGTTGTTTTCAAGCTCGTATGCGTCTGAAAAGGCTTGTTCAACCCCTCAAAAATAATAACATCTTTTTTTACGTCATATAGTGCGCCAATATGGTCACGCAAAACAGTGTCCAATGTGAGGAGGTAAGCAAGTGACATATGAAAGTTATCGAGATATGGCATTTCCTTGCACAACTTATTGAACATTTTCTCGTGTTCTTTATCTTGAAAAATCATTTTTCTGTCCTGCCTTTCTTGAAAATTCTGAATTTATCAGGAATAAATGCGCTTATAATCGTACAAATTCCTGATATACAAAGACCTGCACCCAGTGAAATGTAAAATATTCTTTCCATGGTCTAATTACTCCTTTTTATAAAAAAAGGACACCTGAAACTCAAGTGTCCTTACGTTTGTATTAAGTTTAACTTTTGGTTTACTGTCGAACGAGAACGTCATAATTCTCCATTAACTTAGATAACACATCATTATATAGCTTAGTATTATTAGCAACAGCATTAAAGAGGTCGGCATTTCGACGCAAATCATGATTCAGGTTGCAGAATTGTATATTCTTATGTTTTAGAGAATTGTCTATTATATCAGAAAACTCTTTGCTTGAAATGTCTTTGACTTTTGAAATGAAAGAAAAAGCATATATCAATGCATCGAATAACATTTTAATGTTTTCTTCTTTGCTATAACTTTTATTTTCAAATATTCTAATGTTTGCTTTTATCCTGTTGCTTAATGTTAATACTGTAAGCTCATTGTCGAAATCATCGTGTTTGCCATCATACAATTTATTGCTTACTAAAGTGACCTTATTATCAATTCCGCCAATAGTGTTCTCCAGCTTTTCCAATATATCTTGCAGTGTTTCTGCCGTTTTCTGTTCACGAAGCTGGGTGAGATATTTTTTCATGAGATCAGCCCATTGCTCGTTCAGTATGTGTTCTATATCATTTATTGTCAAAAACTGAAACATTGGTAATCCCAAAATCTTTATTTCATTTATAAACTTAAAGATATTAATATTATCCGCATTATTGAATTTAATGTTTAATATCGCTTCAGACTCATTTATATTTCGCTCATACAGTTCATATTCGGTAAATACCTTGCTGTCAACAAAGGTGTATATAGGAATTTTGCTCTCATTTGCTGATCTGAATTCTTTCCTTGTGACAGAAACATATTCTTTAAATTCGTTGTTATCAGTTGTCGATGGAGATCCATATTTGCCACCTATTATCAAAATAGCCATGTCTGAATTTTTCATTGCTTCATAGCAGGAAATATCCAACGCTCTATTGGGTGTATAGCCAATATTTCCATTTTCAAATAATATTGGCTCATAATTTTTACTAACTATAAATCTCATAAGTTCTTCTCTTATGTATTTTAGATCATAAAATGTTGAACTAATAAATATCCTTGGTTTCATTTTCTTCTTCACCTTATCATTCATTGTTTTCTCCCATTTTATCATTTAAAGTGATTTTTGTCAACAAAAAAGGACACCTGAGATTTCAAGTGTCCTTAAGTTTTTATTTACCTACATCTTAAATGCAGAAATAACGATTTCTGCAAGAAGTCTGTCATATTCGTAAGGCTCATACTTTGATTTATTATGACTCAAAGTTTTGAACAGAGCTTTAAGCAGCAAACCTTTATTTGTGTTGTTCACCATATGCCCAAGATACATTGCTGTACGATTTAATACGGCTATATCAGTACGTTCGTTGTTGTTTCGAGATGAATAAAATCGACCATTTGACAAGCTGTTGTAATAACTACTTATACAGTTATCAATTTTCATTATAAGGTATTCACGCTGAACAGTGGTGAGATATTGTTGATCAAGAGCCATAAGTTTGTGACAAAACTTTTTTTGTTCAGACAGAACACCCGAACATATGCAGGCATTGCACTCATTAAGAAGTTCTGCGTAGTAATTCAATATTGCTCACCCTTTTATTTTATCATCATCGTCTTATATTGTCAACAAAAAAGGACACCTGAAATTCAAGTGTCCTTACGTTTGTATTCGAATGTAGTTTTAAGTAAGTTCATAAATCCACTTCCAACATAGAAAAATTAAAAGAAAATTGGTTATACTCAATAAAATTATTTTCTGTGTCTTAGATAAAGGACTGCAGTATTTTTCACTAAAAACAAAATATATATCCATTAGTAAGGTAACCATCAGTTGGGGAATAAGCCGTTTAGTAAGTTTTGTTGACATAACATATAAGGCTAATAAGCAAAACTTATCAATAATAGATGTTACTAATTCGCTGCTGTTCTTCTTGTTATTTGCAATGTACAATATTCCAAACAGAAATATGATTATAAATATAGTATACCAAATCATTCCTCATTCTCCCATTTTATCATTTAAAGTGACATTTGTCAACAAAAAAAGGACACCTGAAATTCAAGTATCCTTTACCTGTTTTCTGTTGTATTTTGAACCTGCCTGTGTTCCCTATTGAACCTATTCACGGAGCTTATAAACGATCTCCTCCATTACCTGATGTTCGAGCGTCATGAGCCTTTCCTTTTCCCACTTGCGTATAGCATTGAACTCTGTAGGACGTGGGTGATCTTTTCTGTAGATCTCATCAAGCTCGTCAAACCTCTCCTCAGCTTCGATATCTATTTCTCTCGGAATGATCTGCCAACGGCATTCGCACACGAGAATGTCAACGTCTGCTGGGTATTCTGCTTCCATCCATTTCATCCATGCACGTCCCCATCTGCGGATAGGCTTCTTAAGCAGCTTTTCTTCTTCGGGGTCACTTGTGTATGCTATCTTAGGGACGTATGTACCTTCTGGTGTAAGCTCATACTCAAAAAGATCGCAGCCAACATCTTCTGGTCCTGCCTGCTCGATTTCAAAATCTTCGTTAAAATTCCTGTTTTCGTTCATAATGGTCCTCCTCTTTCAATTACAAACTTTTATGTTTTTGAGTGATGTTATCTGAGTGTGTCACCGTGACACGCTGTTGTTTTTGTGCATTCGGTTCGGCATAGCACTGATGAAGTATTTTGCTGTAGCTCTCTGCTTGAATTCTGTGAGGGAAATATTCAATGCTTGAAAAATCGATCACATTGTTGATCTCATCGAGAAACGGCTTTGCAGCGACTGCAAATGTATCATCAAATGCCGCAGCCATTACAGCACAGTCGGTATCGATAGATATGATCTCGTATAGCCGGTTGTCTTTAGCCTTATAGAGTGCCGTCTGGTTTTTGCTATCGTAGGTTTTCAAAACTCCGTTATTCATTTGGCATATCTTCTTTCTTTTTTCCGACAGCCTTCTGCTCCGAAGTCTTTCTGAGAAACTCCTGCACTTTCTTAGGAACATTCCTGTTGTAAAGCTTGTCAACTGCAGAGTTAGCCGCCTTTGTTATCTCCTCGTGCAGAAGTTGCTCAACGTTGCCGTCTGGGAGATAGCAGCGTATCGCCTCTATTTTTTTACGATCTATATCTATTTTGAACGTCATGTTCATTACTTTTCCTCCTGTGCTATGATTATATCATATTGTTTTTCATTTGTGGTAACTTTTTTTGTACTCTTGAAATTGTTTTCAAGATATTTATCAAGCAGCTCATACATTATATTGTCAAGCTCACTCTCGGTCATGTTCTGCATACATAACGGCTTTTTGATATACATCTCATTGTATAAGCTGTTCTTGTATGGCTCTTTTTTCTTTTCAGACAGATTTCTTATAGCTTTTATGATATCATAGATATCACTGCTTCCGTTGTCTGTCATTTGCTCTATGACCAACGTCAGCTCTTTTGAACTGAGCCGTTCGTCATAATTGTAATAATCTGCTATGGCTTTCTGTTGCTCAGGACTGAGCTTTGTAAGCGGCTCAATGAACTTTATCTGAATAGATTTGCTGTCTATAAGCTCTGCTAACCCATTATCAAGATTTGAGATATTTGCATAGCGGTAAATGGTTTTTCTGGATATACCGAACATATTGCTTATCTCATTTACTGTCAGGTCTGCTGAAACGTTTTTCCTCAGACTTAAGTATGTATTGAACATTTTTGAAAGCTCGCTTGGACGTGGCTCTTTACGCTGAATGTTTGCCTGGCAGACTATATCGAAAGCCACGTTATCATCAGTGACTTCGATAACAACGGCGTCAATGTCAAGATACATAAGCTTTTTGCAAGCAGCGTATCTTTTATGACCGCTGAGTATCTGATAGCTGTTGCTGCTAATGCTACGAACGATTACCGGTGTGATAAGTCCACATTTTGAAATAGAGTCGGCAAGTGCAGATATCTCATTTTCATCTATTGCAAAGGGCTGTGGATCACCATTAAAGCTGAAAGGCTCAATTTTTGACATAGGCAGTGAAACCACCTTTTGCTTATCCATGAGAAGCTCCTCAAAGTTATTTGAGAAGTTAGCTCTTGGACGATTGGCGGAGCGTTTTATATCTATCATATTGAAACCTCCTTAGTGTGTCACCGTGACACACTCTATTTTGTCAACTATTACACGATACTCGTCTGCGAGCATATTCTTGTATTTATTTGTGCTGCTGATTTTATAGTTGCAAAGGGCGATGCCCTCACGGCTGCTGTCCTGAGCTGCTTTTGACTTGCTTATGCTGCCAAGGTATTTATCATTGAATGCGGCTTTTATTGACTCGATAACTTCGGCTGACATTGTGTTGTTTTTCTCTGCCCACGTTGCGAATACTCCGAGTATTTCAAGGTCAGGGTTAGCGTACTCATGAATATCGTCAATGCTGTCAAGAAGAAGCGGTATTCCGCTCAATGCCATTTCCTGAGCAAGTACAGGTATCAAGACCATATCTGCGGCGGAAAGCGCATTGTAGAGCAAGTTGCTCAGTGACGGAGGGCAATCTATGATGATGTAGTCATAGCAGCCGATGTAATTACTAATGACACGCTTCAGAACCATTTCGCAGCAGCGTGTTCTGCACAGGTCAACTTCAATTCCTGAAAGTGTTATAGTCGCAGGAATATAGTCAATGTTGTTCGGCTCGTTGTGGTGTACCGCCCTCTTGAAATCAATGGTTTTCTTATTTATGATAGATGACATAAGCTCAGTGATAGTGATATCGTCAGGGTCATATTCGTACTTCATGCACGATACTGACAAGCTGCTCTGAGGGTCAAGGTCTATCATAAGGACTCTTTTCTCTCGCTGTGCAAGAATAGCGGCAATATTGAATGCCGATGTTGTTTTGGCAACTCCGCCTTTCTGATTTGCCACGGATACGATCTTTGTTTTTGTGTTCTCCATTAAAAACACCCTTTCTAAAATGTTTAAGTTCTCCGTATTAAGCACAGAAAAAGCGGCAGGGGAGAACGTCCTGCCGCTCAGGGAGCTACCCTGTCTATGCTTGATGATATGTGTAAATATCATCAAAAAAGCTGCCAAAGAAGTCTTAGCAGCAATTTTCATGATATTTTATTTAACTGAAAGAAAATTTGTGGTTTTATTTTTGGATAGAGTGACTGGCTACGAACCAGTAGGTCGGGGGTTCGAGTCCCTTCTGGCGCACCAGCGTATTTACGCACTTTGCGAGCTTGCAGGGTGCGTTTTTTGTTGTCCATTTTGCCCGAATAATTCAATAATAGTTCAACTATTCTGAAAAAATAAAAAAATCAGCAGGCTTGATTTCGGTCAAAGCCTGCTTTTGTTTTACTCTGCTTTTTTCTCACATGTGTCTGTTTGCGGTCTTAAAATAACATTTGCAATGCACTCAGCCGATTGCTTGTCAGCCTCTTTCATGATGTGGCTGTAAATATCTGTTGTTGTGCTTACTTTGCTGTGTCCTAGTCTCTTGCTTATGCTGATACTATCCACTTTGTTGAAATACAGCACGCTTGCCATTGTGTGGCGGAATGCGTGTGGGTTTATGTGTGGCAAGTGGTAACGCTCCGAAAATCTGTCAAGATAGCCGTTTATGGTGTCGGGGTGCATTGGCTTGCCTGCATTGCCTGTTTTCTCTTGGAAGAAAAGATAATTTGTGTTGTGCCATTGGTCACCATAATTGCTTGCCTGAATAAGATACCATTTGCGATACTCTTTGAGAAGCTCCATTGTTTCTGCTGGCAATGTTACAAAGCGGTCGCTTTCCTCTGTTTTGGTGGTCTCCTCGTAAATGCCACGATCGGGAGCATAAAGCAAGTTGTTTTGTATATGTATACGGCTGTTTCTCCAGTCTATCACGTCCCACTTTAGCCCTGCTATCTCTCCACGCCTTGCACCTGAGATAAGCAGAAGATGAACGAAAGTGCGCCATTTCAGTGGCTCAAGCTCCAGACAATCACGAATGCGCTCAACGTCCTCTATCTGAAAATAATTTGCGGTATGTGGCTTTTGCTTTGGCGGAGTGGCTTTCCGTGCAGGGTTAAAAGGTATGAGCATTTCTTTGTCTGCCTGCTCCAATACAACGGAAATAAAATGATGATATTCAAGTATCGTCTTATTTGACAGCGGTGTGTTATCACGCTTTATATTGAAAAGCTTTGACATTGGCATTTCAAGCAGATTTGCTATTGCTTGTGCTTTGCTTTCGGCTATATTTCCGCCATTGCATACTGTTGAGAGCGTGTTATTGCCTACACCTGCAAGCTCAGCGGCTTTCTTTATAGTCAAGCCACGCTGTTTGAGCATAGCTTTTATATCACGCTTGGCTGTTGCTCTGCCCTGTGTGCGTCTTATGCCGTTTTTAGAAAGCGTTTCATAGAAGTTATTAAGGTGCTGGGGGCGTATATCTGCAAGCTTTAAATGCCCGATACTCTCCACAGTAAGAGGCATAAACGAACGATAGCTCATTATCGTCTTATGCTTTGCGCCTGCACGCTCTTTCAAGCCGATAACATACTCAGCGTATTCTGCAAAGGTCTGACGGCTGTCAGCTACAAGTCCGCTCCTGCACTTCTCTTCAAAGTCAACGGCAAACTTATTCAGAGCTTTCTCGTTCTGTCTGTCGGTCTTATTGGGGTCGGGCTTGAATGAAGCGGTATAGGGTTTAAGCTGTGAGCCGTCTGGAGCATAGCCCTTGAATACTCTCACGGAATACGAAATAATATTGCCGTCCTTGTCCTTTCTCGGCTGAATGTATGCCATTGTATCAAGTCCTTTCTGATTACTTTATCCCAAATTGTGATTTAAAATCTTTCTCCATTTCAAGCTTTTCATAAGATGTGGCTCTTTTAAATTGTTCTGAATTTCTCAACTTTTCTAAGCCTACAGTCCATTCAAAAGCTCTGCCATAGTTGTTTGTATACTTGGAATTGTGCATATCTGTGTCTTCAATTGAACAATAATCATCATAGGTATCTGTAATATTTATTATCAAATCTGAAAAACGTTCTCGCAAAGTGTTTTTAGACAACTGCACCCTGCTATATTCATCAACAAGTGTATATTTTGTACTGAGCCACTTATAAAAATCACTTACTTGCTCATAGCTTTTATCATCATATTGGCTTAATTTTTCCATGACCTCATCTTCTGTATCCCTATCATCTAGCATATTGGAATTGACCATGCTGTTTATAGTAAGTAAAATATCACCATTAAAATTTAAGGCTTCTATCAAAATGTTAAGTGTATCAATATAGGAATATTTTTTATTCACATTCTGTTGTGCTCTAATGTTGTCAAGCGTCTTAATGTTTTCAATATATTGCAAGCTTTTTTCGTTAAGCCCTGTATACTCACAAACGCCGCTCAATGTTGTATCATTCGTTTTTACGTCTGTCAGACCTAACAGCCAATCCACTGAAACACCATAGCCTTTTGAGATCTCAGCAAGAGCATAAATATCAGGCTTTGATTTTCCGTTTAGCCAATTTCCTACATTCTGCCTTGATGTATTGACTTTGCCTGCAATTTCCTCTTGCGTTGCGGTATCACCCACAAGCTCCTTAAACCTCTCTTGAAAGCTGAATGATTTTTTTGCATTTTCCATTATCTCACACTCTCTTTCGCAATATTATTTGCATTTGGTTACAATTCCGCAAAGTATGTTGCTTTTCATTTTCTTTTGTGGTACAATATGATTATAGCAAAAGTTTTAGCATTTGTCAAGATGAAAGAAAACATTTATGCAAAGGAGAGTGAATTATTTGACAGATATCACGAAGCTTTCAGAAGAAGAAAAGGCTATTGTGCTTGCACAGCGAGCATATAAAAAGGCTTGGCGAGACCGCAACAAAGATAAGGTCAAGGCGGCAAACGATAGATTTTACAAGAAGCTTGCAAGCCAAGCCCAAAAAGAAAAGCCGTCCGAGTGATACCAGCACCCGAACGGCAAAGCAGGCTTTAATGCCTGCATATGAAAACAAACACGTTTCCGCTCCTATTATACCACGCAATGGAGTGGAAAAGCAAGACTTATGCGTGGAGAATTGGAGTTTATTTTGAAAAACATAGATATTGCAAGACCTGTTCCCAGAATGAGGACAATTCCGCAGGTGAAGAAAGAGTTCCCCGAGCTACAGCTTTCAGAACGTTATCTGCGCTCATTGGTGCGTGAACACAAGGTGGTTTGCGTTCAGGTCGGTGTCAAGACACTCATCAACCTTGACAGCCTTTTTGCGTTTCTTAATGGCGAGGGGGCATAAGACTTGGGCAAGGAAAAGGGCTGGATAAGCTTGTCCAGAAGCATTGTTGACAACTGGGTCTGGGATAATGGCGAACAGTTTTCACGAGGTCAAGCATGGATAGATTTGTTACTTTCAGCCAATCACGAAGATAGAAAAATCATGTTTGACGGCAAGCCGCTCTTAGTAAAACGAGGCAGTTTTGTTACCTCTCAACACAAGCTTGCTGACAAGTGGCACTGGAGCAGGCATAAAGTGAGTTTATTTCTTAAAGCTTTGCAATCAGACCAAATGATTGACACAATCGTGAACCACCAGCAAACCACCATTATTGTATGCAACTACGCCAAATTTCAAGCCCCTACAAATGGCAAAGGAACCAGCGAAGAACCAGCAATGAACCACTGCCGAACCACTGACGGACAAGTGAGGGACATAAACAATAATGGTAATAAGCTTAACAAGGAAAATAACATAGCTGCTCCCGCAGCGACACAAGTAAACGTTGTGCGCACGGACAGACAAGGATACACCTATTTCTAAAGGAGAATTTATGAGCTACAAATTGCAAACACATGATATCTATGGCTTTGCCAACTCAATAGGCGCAGAAACTCACCGCAAGGGTGACGAACTATTCTTTAAGTTTTGCCCTTATTGTGGTGGCGACGGCCACGATAAAGATACATTCTCGATCAACCTCAGCTCAGGTGCTTTCAAGTGCTTTAGATCCAGCTGTGACAAAAGCGGACATTTTGTGCAACTTGCTAGAGATTTTGGCTATAAGCTCGAGTTTGAGGACGATAGGCCAAAACGATATCGCAAACTCCCTCAGACAGCTATTGAGGTGCGTGACAATGCGGTTGCCTATATGAAGTCGAGGGGCATATCCGAAGCGACTACACGCAAGTATAAGGTCACTACACGAAAAGATCGTAATAATGTTTTGGCCTTTCCATTCTTTGATGAGCATGGCGTTTTGACTTGTGTCAAATACCGCAAGACAGACTACTCACCTGACAAGGACACTTGCAAGGAATGGTTTGAAAAAGATACAAAGCCGATACTTTTCGGCATAGCTCAATGCACGAAAAATCATGGGCGGCTTATCATCACAGAGGGACAAATCGACAGCTTATCTGTTGCAGATTGTCAGATAGAAAATGCAGTGTCCGTTCCCACAGGACAAGGCGGCAGAACATGGGTACAGCACTGCTACGATTTTGTAAACGGCTTTGATGAGATCATAGTCTTTGGCGACAACGAAAACGGACACGTTACTTTGGTCGACCAGATCACCGCCTCTTTCCCAGCTAAGAAAATCAAAGTGGTGCGTTCGGAAGACTACCTTGGAGAAAAGGACGCAAACGCTATTTATTGCAAGTATGGTGCAACTGCAATACACGACTGTATAAATAATGCCGCCGAGATACCGCTTAAGGCCGTCAAGAAGCTGTCTGACGTTAAATCAGTTAATCTGGAACGCCTTGAACATATTGCAACAGGTATTTATGGCTTGGATAAGATAATTGGCGGCCTTTATATGGGGCAAGTCACTGTCATCACAGGCAAACGTGGCGACGGCAAATCAACATTAGCGTCGCAAATAATCGCAAATGCTTTAGATCAGAAAGACCCTGACGGCGACCCTTATTCTGTCTTTATCTATTCTGGAGAGCTACCAGACTATCACTTCAAGCGCTGGCTCGATCTGCAAATCGCAGGCAGAGAGCATATTGATGAGGCTGTCAATGTTTATGGAGATTACACTTATGACCTCTCAGACAACGTGGTCGATAAGCTAAACTTGTGGTATGATGATAGGGCATACATATTTGATAATACTGCTGTGACCTCTGAACTGAGTGTTGAGGGAGATAAAGCCGTGAGGACTGATAAAATTTCCTTACTTGGCACTATAGAACAGGCGATATGCCGCTTTAATGTTAAATTGGTACTGATCGACAACTTAATGACAGCGCTGGACGTTGATTTATCTCATGACCTATACAGGGCGCAATCCGACTTTGTGAATGCAGTCAAGCGTATAGCAGTAAAGTACAATGTGGCTGTGTTACTTATTGCTCACCCGAGAAAATCAGCTGACGGCACAGAACTTAACGCCGACAGTGTCAGCGGTTCGGGTGACATTACAAACCGAGTTGACCTTGTCTTGACTTATGGCAAAAACATGGACAGCGACAAAGATATATATCAAAGCAAGATCGCCGTTGTTAAAAACCGCCTTACAGGCAAGCTGACGAACAGTATTAAGGTACTCTTCAGCCAGGCAAGCAAACGCATTGGCTGCAACAAAGTGGAATGTACGAGGGTTTACAGCTGTTTCAAAGACGGCTTTGACGCTTCTGAGCCACATGATATGCCGCCATTTTGAAAATTTAGGGGGGCGGGTCGAATTTTGCCCTCCCCCTCACTTTCAAGCCCTCTTTCCGCAAGGAGTACCGAGTGGGCAGAGGTCATTTTTTACGGCTCATAAAATCGTATAGAGGGGTATTGCGAATTATTGTCAGATGTATACAAGCATAGAGAGGTGTTGCAATGACTAATGAAGAATTAGCGGTCGCTATCAAGCAAGGCGGTGCAGATGATTTAAAGCCTGCTTTGTGGGACAGGGTAAAGCATTTGATGTTCAAGCTTGCAGGGCAATATTATGAAAGCTATGAGAAACGTTTCACGGCTTGCGGAGCGGAGCTTGAAGACTTTCAGCAAGAGTGCTATCCTGCTTTTATAAAGGCTCTTGAGGCGTACAGTCCCGAAAAGGGATATGCTTTCACAAGCTATCTTGAATATCACATACGCAATGCAGGTGCGGAGCTGTTGGGCATACGCAACGCTGACCGAGAGAATAACAAGCCTCTTGACAACTGCACAAGCCTTGATAAGCCCCTTGATACAGGCGACAGCAAAGAGCTGTGTTTAGCTGATATTATCCCCGACAGCAACTCACAAGAGGGCTTTGAGCAGGCTTTACAGACCATTGCAGACGAACACACAAGAGAGGTTTTGCACAAGGCTCTTGACCGCTTAGACAAGCCCCTGCGTGATGTGATAGTGCTTTATTACTTTGAGGATATGACACAAGAGCAGATAGCAAAGCGTGAGGGCGTGAGCGGTGAGTGTATCAGACAACGCAAGGCAAAAGCTTTAAGAAAGCTCCGTTGTATGGCTGAACTGAGAATACTGCGAGAAGAACAGAACATTGAAAGCCGCCTGCATTTTGACAGCCGCACCAACACGAGGGCTTACTTCAAAGCTCAACAGCGTATCTCAGAGATAATAAAGCGTGGCTCATACCTCAGCTACGGACAGCGGCAGGCTATAATATATGACTGCGAGATAGAACAGCTTGCAGAGGATAATGCAGAGTATCAAGCAATGACACGCTTTGAACAGCTTTGTGCTGAGTATAACGTTTGGGAAAAATAAAAGAGAGCAAGCCTTTAACGCTCACTCTCCAATAATATTCACGGCTGGATATTTACATTTTGCCTGCCAAAGCCATTGCATAAATAAAGCCTTTGATAAAGCCGTCATGATAGCTTGCTCCCTGCGAATTGCCGCAAATCGTATCAAATTCAAACGCAAGCTTTTCATTATACTCAGACTTCAACCTGTCAAAAAATCTCTTTGTGTCCTCATTCATCTCCATTATGTAATCACTTTCGTACTGCTCCAAAGCTTGACCGAATTCACAATGGTTATAGTTTTTGAAGATGTTTTCTACAAGCTCCAGCTGTTTCTTATTAAGTTCCATGATTTTTTACCTCCGATTTTGTTTTAGGTTATTAATTTCTTATCGTAATTACATTATAGCATAGGTACACACCTATATCAAGCGGCATTATAAACAAATTTGTATATCTGAATTTATCTATTTTATATACTTGCTCACCTATTGCCGTTGTGCTATAATAAAACGAAAGAGGGTGATATATATGACAAAGCCTGCTACCATAGCCAAAAATAAATACAATGCAAAGGCTTATGATAGAATAGCATTGCAGGTCAAAAAGGGCGAAAAGGACAAGATAAAAGACCACGCCCAGAGTAAAGGTGAAAGTCTCAACGGCTTTATCAATAGGGCTATCCACGAAACTATGAGCAGAGATAAAACAGAATAACAAAACAGCAGGCGTTATTATACTCCACATTACTAATGCTCATTAAATGATACTGCATAATATTGAACAAAAAGAAAAGCAAAGTTTGTGCATATTGCGAATGGCATTTTTACTCAATTTTGAGTATAATAACAGTAACAGAACCTCACGCACCTCTTAACAATGTGTCCCAGTGAGGGCTTTTTTTTAGGTGGTGATTATGGTATGAATACAAAAGAGCCTGAGTTATTTTGCAGACAGGTAAATAAGCTTATAGAGCACGGCTGTGAAATAACCGACTATGAGCAATCCATAATGATACTTAACAAAATCAATTATTATAAATTATCAGCTTACTTTTTGCCGTTTAGAGATAATGACGGAAATTATAAGCAGGGCACAACGCTTTTGCAAGTTTATAAGATATATGAATTTGACAGAAAGCTAAGTGCGTTTCTTTATGGGATAATCCAAAAGATAGAGGTTTTTGTAAAAACACAGATAGCTTACTATCATTCAAACAAATATGGTGCTTTAGGTTATTTAGATCATTCCAATATTGCCGATAAAATGATAGAAAAACATAAAAAGCTTATTGATAATTTCAACACTGAGGTAAAACGCAACAAAGAATTACCTTTCGTGAAACATCATATAGACAATTATGACGGCAAATTTCCGTTGTGGGTAGCTGTTGAATTATTTACTTTGGGCAATACATCACAGTTTTACTCGCAAATGAAAACAGCAGATAAAAAAGTCATAACAAGGTCTATTTCGTACATAACACAAACAGAATGTACATATTCGCAGCTTGAAAGCTGTCTGCGGTGTCTTACCACACTTAGAAATAAATGTGCTCATTTTGGAAGAATTTATTATTCAAGGTTTAAATGGTTTCCGTCATTGCCTTATGAGGAAGAATACAAGGCGTATGCTCGTGGACGCAATTTTATTTATCTTTACCCATATTTATACATTATGAAAGTGTTGTACCCGTCCCCTGAAAGCTGGAACGGCGTTGTTACAGAGCTTGCCGCACTTATAGAAGAATATAGCAACTATATTGATATAAACTGCATTGGCTTTCCCGATAATTGGGAAGAACAATTATCAAGAGAATAAATCAAGCAGGCGTTACACCTTTGAACTGTCGATAAACTGTCGAGAGGGTGCAAAGCCTGCTATTATTTTGTATGCACGGCTGTTAAAACACTCTACAATGCCCCTAGCGTACGTTGTATGGCGTTCTGCGTGTTTGGCGGTGAAAATTATGTTACACGCTCGACAACAAGGTTAGAATTGAGCATAAGCCGTTTGACGTTGACAGGCAAACACGAGGGCACTAATGCCAAAAACCAAATAAATGATAGTTGCAAAATAATGAAGTTCAGTGTGATGTACAAAAATGTAACTGTGTGATTTTTTGTACAGCAAATAGTTCAACAATAGTTCAATAATTTGTTGAACTTTGGCGAAATGATATGAAATGTTATAAAATTACAATACACTGAAAACGGCTTAAAATCGAGCTTTACGCCATGTTATGAAATGCTGTGAAATGCTAGAATTTTAACTACGAACCAGTAGGTCGGGGGTTCGAGTCCCTTCTGGCGCACCAGGTCACTTGTAGTGACTGGCATAGCACGTCTTACAATTTGTAAGGCGTGTTTTTTTAATTTCTGTCATTGCCAAAGCACTGTCAATGTGGTATAATATGACCATTAGGAGGCATTAACTATGAACACAGAGAAAAAGAAAACCAAGGTAGACCTTGTGACGGGGTTTCTCGGAGCAGGGAAGACCACTTTTATAAAAAAATATGCCCGTTATCTTTTGGATAAGGGCTGTAAAATTGGCGTGTTGGAGAATGATTTCGGTGCAGTGAATGTGGATATGCTTCTTTTGCAGGAGCTTTTGGACGAGAATTGCGACCTTGAAATGGTCTCGGCGGTTGATAAGGATTGCCACAGGCGGCGTTTTAAGACTAAGCTTATCGCTATGGGTATGCGTGGTCTTGACAGGGTCATTGTGGAGCCGTCAGGTATCTATGAAGCTGACGAGTTCTTTGACGTGCTCAGAGAAGAACCTCTTGATAATTGGTACGAGATAGGAAGCGTTATAACTATTGCAGATGCCTGCCTTGATACCAACTTGTCGGAAGCTTCTGATTATCTTCTTGCTTCTCAGCTTTCGGAAGCAGGCATAGTTCTCATGAGCAGATGTCAGGAAGCCACAAAGCAGGAGCTTGAGGATACTCTAAAACACCTTGAAGCCGTGCAGAAAAAGTTCCATTGCCACAGAATGACTAAGCCTGAGATAATAATGAAAGATTGGTCGGAGCTTACAGACGAGGATATGGAAAGGATAGCCAACAGCGGCTATGAGCCTGATTCCCACGAAAAGCTGTGGTTCGACCAAGATAAAGCTTATACCTCTTTGTATTTTATGAATATGAAGCTTCCTGACAATGCTATGGAGGATGCTGTAAGCAGGCTTATGAGCGACAGCAAGTGTGGAAGGATATTCCGTGTAAAAGGCTTTATGCAAAACGCTGAGGGCAAGTGGCTTGAGCTTAACGCCACCCACAAGAACATCACTGTTAAGCCTATAGAGCGAGGTCAGGCGGTGTTTATCGTCATTGGCGAGGGGCTTGACAAGGAGCATATAGACGGCTATTTTGTGCCTGTATAGTGTCAAAATATTGTAAAATAAATGCGGAATGTATTGTATATGAGCTTGGATAGTGATATGATAATTGCAGGTTATAATTACACATTTTAAAGAGCGGTGCAAGTGTATCTCATGCTGCAATGTACGGTGTAAAATGCCCGTCACGGCGAGTGACTGTAGGGGAGCGGCGCAATTTCTGCTTTGCAGAAATACGACGTCCCGTTCGGAGAGCGACATGGTTTGTATAATCGCAAATTCATGCAGGCGAGCAAATGCGGGCGAACACTGTTCGCCCCTACAATACATTATGTGGACGTAAAAAGCCTTGCGTAGATAAATATAATCATAAACCAACAGGAGAGATCAATGACATACAAAGAGATAAGAAAAAACAAGGAAATAAAAGCATTTATAAAAAGGGCAGGGATAAATCTTACATCTCTGGGTTTTACAGACCATTCAGAGGTGCATACCACTCTTGTGGCAGACAGAGCCGCCGCAATACTTAAAGAGTTCGGCTATGATGAGCATACCATAGAGCTTGCAAAGATCGCAGGATATATGCACGATATCGGCAATGCTGTCAACCGTACCCACCATGCAGAGTATGGTGCAATACTTGCAAATGATATTCTCAAAGGTACTGATATGCCCTTAGAGGACAGGGTGACGATAGTTTCCTGCATTGGAAGCCATGACGAATCAACAGGGGGCGCAACAGACTCGGTGTCAGCCGCAGTGATAATAGGTGATAAAACAGACGTGCGAAGAAATCGTGTGTCAAATAAGGATAAGTCCTCTTTTGATATCCATGACAGGGTGAACTATGCGGTAACAGAAGCGAGCTTAAAGATAAATGCTGATAAAAAGGTCATATCCCTTAATTTGCAGATAGACGAAAGTATCTGCACCATGTATGACTATTTTGACATTTTCCTGCAGCGTATGCTTATGTGCAGAGGTGCGGCAGGTGTTCTGGGAGCAAAGTTCAAGCTTACAGCAAATGGAAGCAAAGTATTGTGATTTAACGCACAAACTATGTAGGGGAGCGGCGCAATTTCTGCTTTGCAGAAATACGACGTCCCACTCGGGGCGATATGGTTTGGATTATCCAGAATTTGTGTAGAGCAACATTGTGCGGATAATACAAATGAGATTGCAGACGAAACGTCGAGGGGACGGGTTGTCGAGGGCGCCAGCCCCTACAATAATGTTGTGCGGATATTGAAAATTGTGCAAAAAAGGGACGACCTAAGGTCGCCCCTCATTTTTATTCAGCGGTGCAAATTTGTATCATATCACAATGTGTGGCGTAAAATGCCCGTCACGGCGAGTGACTATTTAACCGTCTTTTCAGTATAAGCACCATAATAGTTCACACCATTGTATTTTCTGTATGCCCTTATTCTGAATGTTTTAGTGCCTGACAGATTTTTTGCAGTGTAGCTTTTGCCTGATGTTGTGGTGAGCTTCTTCCAACTGCTTCCTGACTTCACATATATCTCATATCCTGTGGCTTTTGATACCTTGTTCCATGCAAGTGAGATGTTGCTTCCCGAACGCTTTGCCGTTTTGACAGTGACGTTTGCAGGGAGCGTGCAGGTGACAAGTTGTGCAGGCTTGCTGTATTGCATAACATTGTCGCTTACATAATATGCCTTTACTCTGTATGTGTACATAGTGCCTGATGACTTGCCTGAGTTGATGTAGTATGGATAAGCAGTGTCGCCGAGCTTTTTGTAGCTGTCTGACGTTCCTACCCACTGATAAACGCTGTAGCCAGATACTCCATTCACGCTTTCCCATGTGATAGTGTTAGAACTTGATGTGTTCGCTGATGAGGAAAGCCCCTTTGGTGTGTTTGCAGGACGAATGGTGATGTCCTTTTCAGTGTAGTCACCGTAGTAGTTTATGTAGTTATAATTTCTTATGGCTCTCACTCTGAAACGATAAGCTGTGTTCTGTGAAAGATCGCTTGCAGTGTAGCTCGTTCCCGAAATGGTGGAGAGAGTTTTCCATGTTCCGTTTGTGTACATCTCTACCTGATAGCCTGTAGCCTTTGATACCTTGTTCCAGTTGAGTGTTATGGAATCAACGTCAGTGGAGCAAAGGGAGAATGATACGTTTGCAGGAAGAGTGCAGGTGGTAAACTCAGAGGAATATGCACCCTCGATACGCTGTCCGTCAACATTGTTGAATGCCCTTACCTTGTATCTGTACATCGTGCCTGAGCTTTTCTTTGAGTTTGTAAACTTTGTGGACGTGGTCGTGCCTATTAGCTTGTAGCTGTCGGTAGTACCTATCCACTGATAGATCTCATAGCCTTCCGCTTTTTTGGAAGCGTTCCATGTTATGGTGTTTGATGTAGAAGTGTTTGAAGTGCTTCTTATGCCTGTTACTACACTTGGTATGTCAGTGACCTCAGCGTTTACATATGTGTAGCCACCATTGTAGTATACGCCGCTGTAATTTCTTCTCGCCTTTACCCTGAACTTATTAACGCCGTTCTGTGTGATACCGTTCACCTTGTATGAAAGGCTTGAAGTTGTGCCGACCTGCTTCCATGCACCGTTCACATTATGCTCCACGACGTAGTCGGTCGCCTTTGAAACTTTGTTCCAGCTAATGGTGACAGAAGTTCCCCTTGCAGAAGCGGATATCTTTGAGATGTTCGCAGGAAGCGTGCAGGTGGTGAATACCTCAGAGTAATCCCCGTAAACACGCTTGCCAGAAGCGTCACTGTAGGCTCTCACCATGTATTTGTACATAGTGCCTGTGGACTTGTTGGAGTTTGTAAAATATGTATTCTTTGTATCCCCTATTTTTTTCTTGTTAGGGTCGCTAGGGCTTGTTCCCTGATAGACCTCATAGCCTGTTGCGTCAGGAGCGCCGTTCCAGGCAAATGTGTTGGAGGTGGAGGTGTTTTTCACTGAGATAAGGTCGGACACATAAAGTGGAAGCTTGCCCGAATACCATACGTTTACGTCAGTGTAGGCTGAAATGCCTGAAACAGTACCGCTTCCTGAATATTGCCACATATCCATGCGCTGGTCATAATTGGTGTTGCTTGTGTAGTGAGCCAGCCATATAGGATATTTTCTGCCAAGCCCTGCTCCGTCAATGTAGTAGTTTAGCCATGTGTAGTTTGCATAAACACCTGCGCTGTAGCCAGACTTTATGATAGTGTCGCAAAAAGCTGTGCAAAGAGCGGTCTTTTGAGCCTTGGAAAGCCCTGCGCTGTCAAGTCTGCCAGTGTCATAGTCAACAGACTCGATATCGTAATAAACAGGCATTTGCAGAGAATATCCCTTTATCCTGTCAAGAACGAACTTAGCCTCTGCCTTAGCCTCGGCTGTGGTTATCGCCTGCGTGTAGAAGTATACGCCAACTTTAAGCCCTGCCTTGGTAGCTCCGTCAAGATAGGTCTTGAACCTAGGGTCTTCCACAAGCGTTCCTGCACTGCCATAGCCACGGTAGCCTACTCTTATGATAACAAATTCCACACCGCTGTTTTTGACCTTTTTCCAATCTATGTTGCCCTGATAATAGGAAACGTCAATGCCATAGACCTTTGAAATACCGCTGAATCTGTTTTGATGAGTAAGGCTGTCAGCCCCCCATAGAGCAGACATTGTCATAATGCCGTATGGGTCGTTGTTTTCAAGATATTTATGATACTCAGGGTCGTCCTCAGTGACAGGCTCTAAAAGACCATCAGCCTCCATATTGCCTGTAGCATATTCAGGCTTTGATACCTGGATATCATTTGAAAGCTCACTTGACGCAATGCTTTCCTCTGCCGCATACACGAATGGAACAGACTGAGCCATTATTGCCGCTGACAAAACCACACCGGTCAATTTTGGAATAAATTTCATAATTTCCTCCCGTAGAATTGTAGGCAGAGCTAACATTTTTTCTGCCATTTTACACGATAATTTTTACACAACCTTTATTATAGCCCTTTTACAGCACATTGTCAAATTTGCATTTATACAAATAAATACAAATCAGTAATTTTAAAGTTAAATAATTACACTTATTTTGAGATATATGTAATAATAAGTAAATAAAGATGTTCATGATACACAAGATTAGGAAAGAAATTTTGTGTATCATGATATGCCTGAAATGGCACTGCAAGGCACAGTTAATGAGAATAATCAGCATTTTAGCTGGCATAATAATGGAGAAAAAAGAAAAGGAGAGCATAAAAATGGATATATCAAAGCGAAACGCAGTTAGGATAGTGTCTTTCACAGTGGCTGTCGTGGGTGTGCTGGCGGTGAGAAATATACAACTTATGAGCAGTGAAAAAAGGGCGCTGCGTAGTGTGAGCTACACCTATTCAAGAGCCATGGGCGACCTGTGCGACGCAGTAGAGAACGTGAGCGACACTCTTGAAAAGGAGCTTTACGCAGGCTCAGGAAAAATGCACCAGTCACTTGCGGTGAAGCTTTACAGAGAAGCGTCCTCGGCAAAGGCGGCTCTGGCTCAGCTTCCTATAGAGAAACTGCAGCTTGAAAACACCTACAAATTTCTCTCACAGGTAGGAAACTACTCCATGGCAGTGAGCGAGAGGCTCATGAACGGCGAGGAGATAACAGACGAGGAGTATGAGAACATATCCTCGCTCTATGACTTTTCCAAAGAACTTTCCGAGGATATGTGGGAGCTTGAAAGCTCAGTGAACAGCGGTGAGATAGCCTTCACCCAAACAGGTTCACAGCAGAGCGACCCGCCCACAGTGACAGAGGGCTTCTCAGACTTTGAGGGAAGCTTTGAAAACTATCCAAGCCTTATTTATGACGGCCCATTCTCAGACAATATCATGGAGCGTACCCCACGCATGACATCTGAAGCAGAGAACGTTTCACAGACCAAAGCCCTTGAACGCTGTTCCCTGGGGCTTAACATGAACTCCACAGTGTTCACAGATGTCTCAGAGGTAGAGGGCAAAATGCCATGCTGGAGATTTTCAAACGAGGATAAAACAGTTGCTTGCGAGGTGACAAAGCAGGGCGGCTATATCTCATATTTTCTCAAAAGCCGTATCAGCGAAAGCACAGAGCTTACAAACGAGCAGGGCGTAAAGGCAGCGGAGGATTTTCTCGATGACCTCGGCATACTGTCCATGAAAACCACCTACTATGAGAATATAGACAACGTTCTCACAGTAAATTTCGCCTACAACGACCTTGACGTTTGCTGTTACACCGACCTTATAAAGGTATCAGTAGCAATGGACGACGGTGAGATATTAGGCTTTGACGCAAAGGGCTTTTTGGTGAACCACTATGACAGAGATATCACCGAAGCGGATATATCCCAAAGCCGAGCAAAAGAGAGCGTTTCACCACGCCTTGAAATAGTATCCGGCAGGCTTGCACTTATCCCTACCGACGGTTTGGAGGAGAAGCTGTGTTATGAGTTCAGGTGCAGGGCAGAAAACGGCAGGAACGTGCTTGTATATATAAATGCACAGACCGCTGAGGAGGAGCAGATACTCATTCTTGTGGAAAGCAAGTCAGGAACACTGACTGTATAAAGTAGGAGGATAAAAAAATGTCAGATTTCAGAAATTCAAAGACAAAGGATAACCTTATGAGAGCCTTTGCAGGGGAAAGTCAGGCAAGAAACCGCTACACAATGGCGGAAGAAAAGGCAAGACAGCAGAAGCTTTATGTGCTTGCCGACCTGTTCAAATTCACAGCCGATCAGGAGAAAGTTCACGCAAAGATATTCTATGAGCATCTCAAAGAGCTGTCAGGGGAGAGCGTGTTTGTTGACGGCGGTTATCCTGTGGATATTTCGGAGGATATGTGTACCTTGCTTGGTATGGCAGACCACAACGAGCATCAGGAATCAAACGACGTTTACCCTGCGTTTGCTGAGGTCGCAAGGCAAGAGGGCTATGGCAAGATAGCGCAGGACTTTACGAATATCGCCAAGATAGAGAATGTTCACGGCAAGCGTTTCGCGGCATTTGGCAAGCTTATGAAAGAGGGAAAGCTGTTCTCTTCCTCCCAGTCTGAAACGTGGGTATGCTTGAACTGCGGTTATATCGTGGAGGGCACGCAAGCCCCTGAGAGGTGTCCTGTTTGCGGAGAAGCGCAGGGATATTATATCAGGCTTTCAATGGCTTCGTGGGGAAGTAATTGTAACTGTGATAAATAGTGCTCTGTGCGGTGCGGCTGAAAATGCCGTGCCGCATTTGTATGTGAACTTGGGGTTTTGGCGAATTGGTTATCACGCAAACCTTGATAACCTTACAAACCTCGGTAGTTCGCCCGTTTCGTTCACCCACTCAACTTTGTAAAAGATCCATACCTTGGAACTTCCCCGAAACGGGACGTCGGGGGCGCCGTCCCCTACATTTTGGCTTCAAGTTCTACTGTTGCAAAATCGCTTCGCTCGGTGTTTTCTCTGCTTTGCATTGGCTTATTTCTCTGTTCGGCTGTGTCATTCCTCACTCCTCACTTAATACCGCTCCGCTATTTGCATTATTCACAATTATATGTTATAATAAAAATAATTGCGATAAAACATGAAAGGACTTGTGATAATTGATATATCTTGATAATGCCGCCACCACAAAACCTTGTGATGAAGCTAAAGCGGCTGTAATGAAAGGCTTGGAGGTCTTTGGCAACCCCTCCTCTCTGCACAGAGCAGGTCTTGACGCTGAGCTTCTTGTTTCTGACGCTCGTGAGATCATTGCCGACGCTCTCGGTGTTACCCCCGACGAGGTCTATTTCACTTCAGGTGCGACAGAAAGCAACAATACTGCTATTTTCGGGGCTTACAAGGCTCACGGAAAACGTAAAAAGCGTGTTGTCATATCCTCTGTTGAACACCCTGCTGTGAAAAATCCTGCCCAGGAGCTTGAAGATATGGGCTGTGAGGTCATAAAGATATCCCCTGACGAGAACGGCGAGATAAACGCCCGTGACATCTTTGCCGCTGTGAACGAGGATACGTTCCTTGTTAGCTGTATGCTTGTGAACAACGAAAACGGCTACATACTCCCTGTGGAAAAGGCTTTTTCTATGATAAAGAAAAAATATCCCCAGGTGATTACTCATTGCGACTGCGTTCAGGGATTTATGAAAATTCCTGTGAAAGCCAAAAAGCTGAATGCCGATATGATATCCCTCAGCGGTCATAAAATATATGCTCCAAAGGGCATCGGTGCGCTGTATGTGAAAAAAGGCGTTCATATACCGCCTTTTATGCTTGGGGGAGGACAGGAAAAAGGTTTTCGTTCGGGTACTGAGTCAGTGCCGCTCATATGCGGTTTTGGTGCGGCGGTGAAAAAGCTTGCGCCGAATGTTTCTGCGAACTTTGAAAAGGCGGCTGACATCCAAGCCTATCTCATAGAAAAGTGTAACGAAAACGGCGATGTTTTCGTAAATTCACGAAAAGGCGGCTCGCCTTATGTCACAAGCATTGCCGTCAATGGGTTAAAGTCCGAAGTGCTTCTCCACTATCTTGAAAAGCGTGAGATATATGTTTCAAGCGGTTCAGCCTGCTCAAAGGGCAAGAAAAGCTCTGTGCTAAAAGAGTTCAGATATCCCGAGCAGAGCCTTGACTCCACTATCAGGATAAGCTTTAGTATCGACACCACAAAGGCCGATATCGACGCTCTTATGGAGGGCATAAAGTCTGCGCAGAATGACCTGTGCAAGGTAAGGTAAAACACGCAAACAAATGTTTTGTACTATTTATAAAGGGGAACGGCGAAAAAGGTCGCTTTTGACAGGTTTTTGACGAGGACTTTTTTGTGCGGTTTTCGTAAAGAAAGGATAAAATTTATGAAAGAAATCATTCTCTGCAAATATGGCGAGATAGCTCTGAAAGGTCTTAACAAATCAAGCTTCGAGAGCATGATGACAAAGAGCGTAAAAAGAAGACTTAAAAGCTGCGGACAGTTCAGCGTATCAAAAGCACAATCTACTTTGTATGTTGAGCCGCTTAATGATGACAGCGATGTTGACATGGCGGTGGAAAAGCTGTCGAAAATTTTCGGTATCGTTAAGCTCTGTCGCTGCTGCGTTTTGGAAAAGGATATGGACGAGATACTCACAAAGTCACTTGACTATATCGAGGACGAAATGGAAACTGCAAGAACTTTCAAGGTCGACGCAAAGCGTTCAGATAAGAAGTTCCCATTCAAGTCCCCTGAGATATGTATAGAAATGGGCGGAAAGATACTTGAAAGATTTCCACACCTTAAAGTCGACGTTCACGATCCTGACGTTGTAGTAACAGTGGAGATAAGAGAAACCAACGCTTATGTTCACGCAGGCTCTATCGAGGGCGCTGGCGGAATACCTGTCGGCTCAAGCGGAAAGGCAATGCTTCTTCTCTCAGGCGGTATAGATTCGCCTGTTGCAGGCTATATGATGGCAAAGCGTGGTGCGATAATATCCGCTATCCACTTTGAAGCTCCGCCGTATACTTCCGACAGAGCGAAGATGAAAGTTGAAAAGCTTGCCAAGATAATCACTGCTTACTGCGGTGATATCAACTTCTTCTGCGTGCCTTTTACAGAGATTCAGGAGCTTCTGAGAGATAATTGCCCTGAGGAGCTTTTCACTATCCTGATGAGAAGACTTATGATGGAGATAGCTCAGAGGATATGCGAAAAGGAGGACATTCAGGCACTTGTCACAGGTGAGAGCCTTGGTCAGGTAGCGAGCCAGACTATGTATGCAATGGTCTGCACAGACGCCGCTTGCCGTATGCCTGTATTCAGACCGTGCGTTGGTATGGACAAATCTGAGATAGTGGAGATAGCAAGAAAGATAGATACTTTTGATACCTCTATCCTCCCTTATGAGGATTGCTGTACAGTTTTCACGCCAAAGCACCCTAAGACAAGACCAAATCTTGCAGACGTTGAAGCCGCTCAGAACGCTTTCGATTGGGAGCCTTATATCCAGAAAGCTATCGAGGGAACAAAGCCTTATCTTATCAGAAACGCATAGCGTATTTTCATGGCGTACACCCGTTGCATGGTGTCTGTGAAAAGGTTACAAACGGGTTAAAACTGTAACAGCTTGTAGCTTAATTGTACGCTTTTTTGTACCCGAATATTGTGCCTTTCCATGGTGAAAAATGCCGAAAAGCCCCGAATTTTCAGGGCTTTTCTTTGCGTCCAAAAGGGTGTTGAACGGGCTTGCTAATAATGAAAAATCAGTAATTTGGTAACAAAAGTGTAACATTTGCTTGCAGAATTTGCTATTTACATTGGTTTTTGAAAATCGTCGAATTAACAAAATGGACAAAAAGAGCCGATTTTTTATGTGCAATATATAACTAAAAGGGGTGATTATTACTATGAAATTTGCTGAAGGTGACAAAGTGGTTACAGATAGTATTGACATAGTTACAAAAAGTGTAGTAAAATATATGATAAAGAGCGGTCGGAAGCTGTGTACTGCGGAAAGCTGTACAGGCGGAATGATAAGCCAGACGATCACTTCCGTTTCGGGAGCGTCGGAAATGTTCCTCGGCGGTGCTTGCACCTATACGGAGGAAATAAAGATGAAGCTTCTGAACGTGAAAAAGGAAACGCTGGAGCAGTATACTGTTTATTCTGAGCAGACAGCCAGTGAGATGAGCAAGGGTGCGCTGAAGCTTTTCGGTGCAGATTGTGCAGTGGCTGTTACCGGTATAGCAGGACCAGGCGGCGGCTCTCAGGAAAAGCCTGTGGGAACTGTGTATGTTTCAGTGAGAAGTCGTCAGAAGGAAATAGTCAGACGGCTGGAGCTCTATAAAGAATATGAGAATTTGGACAGAAGAAAGATCCGTATGCTTACAACAGAAACAGCACTGAGAATGGTGCTTGAGCTGTATGAACAAAAGGCGGAGGCTTGAAATAAATGTCAATGGCTAATGAAACAATGAATCTGTCCGAAAAGGACGATACAAACTTTTTTGTAAGAGTAGTAAGATATTTTATCCCGTGGAAGGGCGACGGAGCAGGAGAAGTGTTCAGAAAGATAGTGTTCATGTTCTCTATCGTGCTTTTCTGTGTTTCTCTTAATGAGCTTTCTGATTTTCTGAAAGCCGACGAGCAGGATCAGAGCTATATTCAGGAGATCGTAAATTACGAGCCTGACTTTAGCGATGACGTTGACCTGAGCAAGAATAACGGCTCAGACGATATTGATGTTTCTGACCCTGAGGCTTCAACGAAGGACAGAGAAGTTCAGGATTGGGCTAAGAAGCTTCTGAAAAGGAACAAGGACGTCGTAGGCTGGATAAAAATACCCGGCTTTAAAAATTCCGCAGGTGATGAATATATAAACTTCCCTGTTCTTAAAGGCAAGGATAATGAATATTATCTTTACAAGAATATAGACAAGCAGTATTACGAATCGGGAAGCATTTATGCAGACGCTTGGTCTACCATAAATAAGGACGGGCAGTCTGACAATATCACGATATATGGTCATAACATGAGATATGTGGGAACTTCCTTTACTCACCTTACTGAGTATAAAAAGGGCGTTGATTTTCTTAAGAAATATCCTGTTATCGAGTTCAATACTATCTATGACAACAACTGCAAGTATGTTATCGTGGGTGCTTTTGTAACGGGAATACGTGAAAGTCAGGACGACGGAAAGCTCTTCAAATACTGGACTACCAGATATTTTGACGACGCTGACTATAAGTTTGACGATTGGATCTCAGAAGTGAGAAAGCGTTCGTGGTATTCAAATGATATCGAGTGTACAGCAGACGATAAGTATATATCGCTCTCGACTTGTACGAACGAAACTTCAAATCTCAGGTGGGTCATCGTGGCAAAGAAAATGACGGCTGACGATAACCTGGATCTTATAATAGATTCCTATAAGGACAAGGCAAATAAGGATATTTATTTTCCTAAATGCTGGAGAAACGTATACGGAAACAATAAGAAGTATTTCGGCTGGGATTATTGATGTTTATTACACCAAATCGGTGTAAAATAAATTTTAGCTGACGTCAAGCTCACGGACGGCAGTGAAGACGGTTTGCGTGCAGACGGTCGGAAAGGGTAATGTGATTAAAATGAAGCAGAAAAAAACTGAAGACAGCATAAAGCGAACAGCTAAGCCGTCGGTCAGGAAAGTAGGAACAATGCTGGGCAGCGGTGCGCTGGCAGTGCTGATGATAGGTACAGTAAGTATCTTTGCACTTACAAGCGGCAACAACGAGGCTCAGAAGGACACAAAAGCTGCAATAACCAACACTAAGACCACTTCTGTGACAGAAGCAGAAACTGAGAGAGATGAGACCTATACTTCAATGAACACCGTTACATGGAGAAAAGCGGGTATCAGCGAGTATAAAATGGCACAGGCAGAGTCTGAGACAACAACTTCCGCCAAAGCCACTACAACAAAAAAGACAGAAACTACTAAAAATGCAGCAAAAGAAACAAAGGTCAATAACGTAACAATGGTCGCAACTGAGATCGTGAACGTCAGAGAAAAGGCTGACAAGAACTCAGAGATAGAAGCTATCGTTGCAACAGACGAGGAAGTTATCGTTACGGCTGAAACAAGTGACGGTTGGTATAAGGTTACATACGGTGACTACAGCGGATATGTAATGAAGGACTATCTTAAAAAGGCAGAAGTAACAACAACTTCCGCTGCGAAGTCCGAAACTACAACAGCAGCTAAGAAGTCTGAAACAAAAAAGACTACGACAACAAAGGCTAAGACAACAAAGTCTGAAACAAAAAAGACAGAAACAAAGAAAGCAACAACATCAAGCTCGAAAAGTTCTGTTATAAGCTATACAGATGAAGAATTCGATATGCTTTGCTACGTTCTTCAGGGCGAGGTAGGAAACTGCTCAGAGCAGAGCAAGATCGCTGTTGCAAATGTTATTATCAACAGAGTGAAAACAGGCAGGTTTGGAAGCTCTATAAGCGACGTTCTTACAGCACCAAATCAGTTCACTGCAATAAACGGCTATTACAGCGGCAGAAACAAGCCAACTCAGAACACTATTGATTGTGCAAAGAGAGCGCTGAACGGCGAGGATAATTCAAACGGTGCAGTTTATTACTACGCTCCAAAGTATTGCGGTGGAAGCACAGCGGCTTGGTTTGAATCACTCACATTCTGCATGGAGCTTGATGGTCAGAGATACTTCAAGTAATATTTGAAGTTTTTGGCTAAAATGCCGATATTGCAGATATAAAATTGTATATTATGCTGAAAAGTCAGGACGAAACTTAGCTTTGTCTTGACTTTTTTTCAGTATTTGATAAACTATTATTTAGGTATGCAGTGAGTATTTTGCTGCCATTGGGAATGTTTTGCGGTGTGACCGCTTGAAGGTAAGGACAGTGTCTTGACGATGAATTTGATGACAAAAAAGATATGTGCAAATGTCTGCGCAGCAGTAATGAGCATAACTGCCGTTGGTATATGCGGTGAGCTGTTGCTGGATAATAAAAGCGTGGGCGCAGAAAAAGCCCCTGCGGTGCAGGTCAAAAACGTTGAAGCTCAAAGCGTTAAGACCACTGCCGCTACTGAGGTCTATGACTTTGTGAAGTTCAAAAAGTCCTCTGTGGATAAGTATGATATGTCTTATGTTCAGCAGAAAAAGCAGGCAAAGACCACAAAGAAAAAGGCTTCAGCCAGTGAGTTTACTGTGGAAATGCCTGAGGATAAGGGCGAGTATTACGATATAAAGAACGACCCTGCTAACTTTACAGATACAAGAAGCGTCGCTGACGAGTATTATACTGTCAATGATATAATCTCAGGAAATATCGTCACTCTTAATGGTCATGAACTGCTCTGTCAGATAGTCAACAGCGAGATAGGCGGTGAGTGGGGCGAGGAAGCCATAAAGGCGCAGGCCGTGGCGGCTTATACATGGGTCAGATTTAACGATTCTATCGGTGCTATACCTACGGTGGGGCTTAAAAGCGGATATTCTTCAAAGATAGAAAGATGTGTAAATGCCGTTGAGGGTCAGACCGTTATGTATAACGGCAATATCATAAATGCAGTTTACTCTGCTTCAACAGCAGGTTATTCTACCACCAGCGAGGATATATGGGGCGTTTCTTACCCGTATCTCAAGCGTGTAAAGAGCGAGTTTGACGATAAAGATCCTAACTGGGGCATTGAAACTACATATACAAAAGACGAGGTCAAGGAGCGTATCGAGAGCCAAACTGATATAAAGCTTTCCGACGACGTGAAGAACTGGTTTAAAATAGACTCTGCTTTCAGCGGAAAGTATATAAGCGGAGTGACTATCGACGGTCATACAAGCTGTACCTATGATGGTAGTGAAGCTAGGATAACAGGTATCACGCTCTGTAACCTCTTTGATGTGAAATCGAACGCCATGGAGATAAGCTATAAGGATGGTGTGTTCACTTTCAAGTCCTATGGCTGGGGTCACGGCGTTGGAATGTCGCAGTGGGGCGCTTGCTATTATGCCGAGGCTGGCTATACATACGATCAGATACTTACTCACTATTATGTGAATTGCTATCTTGGTCTGTCGGCTGTAAATGACAAAGCTGTAAAGAGAGGTCAGATGTCGCAGGACGAGATAGATAAGGAGATAAAGGATTCAGAGATAGTTGACGAAGGCGGAAACGCTTCAGGCGACAGCAAAAAGGACAGCGAGCCTGCACAGACTCAGCCGACCGAGAACGGCACTGTTACCACCGCTCCTGCTACAGAAGCACCTGATACTACAACAACTTCGCCTGACGTTCAGCCTGAGGACAATACCGCCACAGAGCAAAATACAGACGAAATATTATAACCGAAAGGGAGAATAAAAATGGGATTTTTTTCACCTAAGAATACACCTGAAAATGCAGTAAAGGCACAGATAGACGCAAAGCTTGCCTTTATAAACGATAAGTATACCGAGATAGGCAGATTTGTCAAGCTCAGAATGGCTGACAAGATAGAAGAGCCGGAGGTGAAAAACCTTATTGCTCAGATAGACGCAACTCTTGAAGAACTGAAAAATCTTAATGAACAGCTTCTTACCATCAGAGGAATGAAACTTTGTTCCGGCTGTGGCCACGAGATACCGGTGAATATGGCGTTCTGCCCTAACTGCGGAACAAAACAGCCTGAAATGGCTCAGCCTGTTTATCAGCAGCCTGCTCAGGGCGGTGCAGTTCCAATGGGCGCACAGCCTGTTATACAAAACAGTCAGGGCTATCATAATCACCCTGTTTCACCTGCTTATACTCAGCCACAGGCTAATCCTGTTTATGGCGATCCTGCTCAGCAGAATGTTCAGACAGCCGCTCCTATCCCTGAGCCTGCTGTGACACAGACTGCTGCACCTATCCCACAGCCTGAAACAGCACCTCAGCCTGCACCAATGCCACAGCCTGCTCCGGTGATAGCAGAAGCTCCGGTGCAAGAGCCTGCAAACAGCAGTTTTGTATTCTGCTCTCAGTGCGGCCACAAAGAGCCGGCAGGCGTTAAGTTCTGCTCAGAGTGCGGAATGAAGTTGTAATAAAAAAACTAAGGCAGCGCAGGATAATAAGTGCGTTGCCTTTTTGAGTAAGAAGTAAAAGAAGTAAAGGAAGATCTTTATGTCAGTGAATATTTCAAGCGAGCTTATGGATTATGATGTTATACTTGCTTCAGCGTCGCCAAGAAGAAAAGAACTGCTGTCATTGATGTGTGAGAATTTCAGGGTTATCCCCTCTGATTGTGACGAAAAAATACCAGAGGACGTTACACCGGAGCTTGCCCCTGAGTATCTTTCAGGGATAAAATGCAGATGTATCGCTTCGGTCTATGACCTGAGCGTTGTTATCGGCTGTGACACTGTTGTAATATGCGATGGGGAAGTTCTCGGTAAGCCTGTGGACGAAGCTGATGCCATAAGAATGTTAAAAATGCTGTCAGGCAAGACACATCATGTTGTAACAGGCGTTACCATCGGCAGAGGCTGTCGTTACAGTAGCTTTTCCGCTGATACCGCAGTGACTTTCAGAGAGCTTTCCGACCAGGAGATAAAAGCCTATGTGAAAAGCGGCGAGCCTATGGATAAGGCGGGGGCTTACGGCATACAAGGGCTTGGAGCACTTCTTGTGGAAAAGATAGACGGGGACTTTTATAACGTTGTTGGTCTGCCTGTGAGCAGGCTTGCAGAGGAGCTGCACGAGTTTTTGAAGAAGGTTCAGTCAAAGTAGATCTTCTTGTTGCTCTCCTGAGTTTTCGGGAACACTGTCACCTTGTCGTTTCCGTCAACTATGCAGAGAAAGACCTTGTCAGGTGATGAACAGCCTTGCTTTCTTATTTCGTTGGTGAGCCATTTTATCTCCTTGCCTGCGTATTTCAGGTTGTCCTCCATAATAACGCCGTCAAGGATAAGGTCGGTGCAAAGCTTTTCGTCCTGCTTCTCATATCCTAAGTCTTTTGGAGTGAGAGGTGCTTCTGTGGCACGTTCCATGAAAGAGATAGTGCCGTTGGTTTCCAGAATAGCGTAGTATATCTTTGAGATGTCGAAATAGCCTGAGGTTCTTGCTCTTGAAAGCAGATCGTTCACATCAAGCTTGGCGGTCTTAAGGTTTTCGGGATATATTTTGCCTTTTTCAATAAGCAGGATAGGCTTGCCCGAAAGAAAATGTCGGCAGTGGATAGACTTCATCGTAAGCACAGACAACAGAAAGCCTGTCAGTCCGTAAAGCACCATTGCGATAACAGGCACGATAAGCTCGTCCATTTCCTGCGAAACAGCCATTTCAGAGGCGATAGAGCCTATGGTGATACCGTTGATGTAGTCAAAAAGCGTGAGCTGTGATATCTGCTTGTTGCCCAGCAGCTTTGATATGGCGAACATAACTATTATAGAGCCGACTGTGGCAAGTATGGTGTGAGTGATGTTCATAGGTGTTTGACCCCTTTCAGAATATGCCCTTATTATCTGCATATGCGAACGTATTATTCTTCTGACGCATATTATGACAGAGAAACGTTGTGAGCAGGAAAGGGCGGTATCAGTGGAAAACAGGGGATCGTGCTGCGGTCAGCAGCTTAATATAATGGCTGCGGCATTTGCAAATTATCTTGGTGAGGGTTTGAGCGTTGACCAGCTTGGGCTGCTGTCAGCCTTTTTGCAGTCGGTGGGCGAGTCGCTTGACGTTATCGTCTCCGCAAGGCAGCTTTGTGCAGGAAATGATAATAATATAGCAGATAATTGATACAGGAGCTTAAAATGGGATTTTTTAAGAGAAATAAGGGTACGCCCTTGAAAGAGCTTGAACGCTATCATGGGAAACGAGTTTCCTATGTGGTGGAGCGTGAGGGTGCAGAGGAAAATGTTATTGGAAGAACAGGCGGAATATCTGTTGATAGTGAAAAGCTTGTGGTGGTGTGTGACGGACACGAGGTTTTCAGGTGCAGTACCGACGACATAGTCTGCGCTGAGCTTATGAGCCACAACGGAGCGGATATAAAGGGCAGGGATATGACCACAGGGAAGCTTCGTCATATCGTTGTGCATTATGCAAACAAAAGGTGATATTTTTGCAAATGTACTCTCTTTGCACATAATTCTATCACATTGCAGTGGTAATATTATTACAGTCGGAAAGGAAAGACCGACAGTTAAAAAGACTTCATGATTGTTTTCTTCATATATTTTTTCTATACTTCCTTAATTGATAAAAGCCCGCACCTTGGTGTGGGTTTTTATTCTTGTATAATGTCTTAGAGAAAAATTCATTTTATTGCTGTTGACAATTCATATTTATGGTGATATAATGATTGTATTGAATATCAAAAAGGCTGTGACGAGAAAGGTGACGGTGCGAATACTTCGCAGAGAGTGGACGTTTGGTGAAAGTCCGCAGGGATAACGCCGTCAGGATCATCTCTGAGCTGATCCGCCTAAGCAGATGTGTTAAGCGGATACGGTCTCTCACCGTTAGAAAGAGATATGAGTGGCAGGCTTATGGTCTGCAATCAGAGTGGTAACACGGAGATATTATGTCTTCGCCTCTAGTCAGGCGAGGGCTTTTTTTATTACTACATAGAAAAAAGAGGTTGTTTTTTATGCTTACATTGGATAAGGTTTTTGACGCATCAAACGTGCTCAAAGAGGTCATCAGACCAACAGCGTGTATCCATGCGCCAAAGGTAAACCCTGATTGTGACGTTTATCTGAAAACAGAAAACCTTCAGGTAACAGGTTCTTTCAAGGTAAGAGGAGCTTATTATAAGATATCACAGCTTTCAGACGAGGAAAAGTCACACGGCGTTATCGCCTGCTCAGCAGGAAACCACGCACAGGGCGTTGCTCTCGCCGCAACAAAGAACGGTATAAAGTCTATCATCTGTCTTCCTGACGGCGCACCTATCTCAAAGGTAGAGGCAACAAAGGGCTATGGCGCTGAGGTATGTCTTGTGCCTGGCGTTTATGATGACGCTTATGCAAAGGCTATCGAGCTTCGTGACGCTAACGGCTATACATTTATTCACCCGTTCGATGACGAGAATGTTATCGCAGGTCAGGGAACTATCGGTCTGGAGATACTTAGTCAGGTGGCTGATGCAGACGTTATCGTTGTTCCGGTTGGCGGCGGCGGACTTATCTCAGGTGTTGCATTCACTGTAAAACAGCTCAAGCCAAGCGTTAGAGTATACGGCGTTCAGGCTGAAGGCGCACCTTCAATGGTAAATTCACTTAAAGACGGCAAGATAGAGTGCCTTGAAAGCGTTCACACTATCGCAGACGGAATCAAGGTAAAAGAGCCCGGCGAGCATACCTTTGAGTATTGCAGTAAGTATGTTGACGGCGTTGTTACAGTTTCAGACGACGAGATATCATCAGCTATCCTCCACCTTATCGAGAAGCAAAAGCTCGTTTCAGAGGGCGCAGGCGCAACACCTGTTGCCGCAGTAATGTTTAATAAGATACCTGACATCAAGGGCAAAAAGGTCGTATGTCTTGTTTCAGGCGGAAATATAGACGTAACTATCCTTTCAAGAGTTATCAAGAGAGGTCTGCTCAAGTCTGGCAGATCTGATACTCTTACTATCCAGCTTGAGGACAGACCTGGTCAGCTGAGAGATGTTTCAGAGATAATCTCAAAGCTCGGCGGAAACGTTGTTTCTGTTCACCACGAGAGAGCAAGCGAGGACAGCGATATCACAGATTGCCTGCTCAGACTTGTTCTTGAAACAAGAAACTTTGATCATATCAGAGAGATAAGACAGGCTCTTACAGCCGCAGGCTTTAAGATAGTCAATAAGTAATTTTAAGATTTTTTAAGACAGGAGTAGATAAAAATGGCAGAAGTTGTTTACACAAAGAACGCACCGGACGCAATTGGTCCATATTCACAGGCAATGAAGGTAGGAAACCTTGTTTTCACATCAGGTCAGATAGCAATCAATCCTGCAACAGGCAACGTTGAGGCAACAACTATCGAGGAGCAGACACATCAGGTTTGCAAGAACCTCACAAACGTTCTTGAAGCCGCAGGAACATCTATCGGCAAGGCTGTAAAGACAGTATGCTTCCTTAAGAATATGTCAGATTTCGGTGCATTTAACGGAGTTTACGGTGAGTATTTCACATCAAAGCCTGCACGTTCATGCGTTGCCGCAAAAGAGCTTCCAAAGGACGTTCTCGTTGAGGTAGAGGTAATCGCTGAGGTATAATTTAGCATATTATCTTGTAGTGGAACGGCTAGATTTCTGTTTCACAGAAATGCGATGTTCCATTATTGTGGAGCTGTATTTCAAGTATTTCGGGCGGCATATGTCGCCCGTTGTTTTTCTGTAAAAAGGGGTGAGGAAAATAAGCAGTGAGTTTATAAAAAGCAAAATGCGGACGGTGAAAAAATTCTCCATAGCCTTTGCAAAGTGGGTCTTTATCGCCTGCGCAGTGGGTGTAATAGGGGGAATAGTCGGCTCGCTGTTCCATATGGCGGTAAACTTTGCCACAGGCTTCCGTGAGGGTCATAGCTGGACATTGTATCTTATGCCGTTGGCAGGTCTGTTTATCATTTTCAGCTATCGTGTCTGTAAGGTGAATGAGGAGACCGGTACAAATCTTATCATAAGCTCTGTTCGTGGAAACATCAAAGTGCCGCTGCTTATGGCGCCTCTCATCTTTCTAGGCACCGTACTCACCCACCTTACGGGCGGTTCGGCAGGACGTGAGGGTGCGGCTTTGCAGCTTGGCGGAAGCATTGGCGCAAAGGCAGGCGAGCTTTTAAAGCTTGACGAAAAAGACTCCAGCCTTGTGATAATGTGCGGAATGAGTGCAGTGTTTGCCGCACTTTTCGGCACGCCTTTGACTGCGACTTTTTTCGCTATGGAAGTAATAAGCGTGGGCGTTATATACTATGTGGGTCTTGTGCCTTGCATAGCTTCCTCTCTTATCGCATATAAAATATCGCTGTTGGCAGGGCTTGCGCCAACAAAGTTCAACATAACAGGCATACCAAGGCTTTCCCTTGTGTCTGTGACCCAGATAGCGGCGCTTGCGGCTCTTTGTGCGGTGATATCCATACTCCTTTGCATGGTAATGGAGTTTTCACATTCAAGATTTCAGATGTATCTGCCTAACACATATCTCAGGATAGCTGTAGGTGGCGTTGTGATCATTGCATTGACTTTGCTTGTAGGTACAAGGGATTACAACGGAGCAGGCGTAGACGTTATCGTGGCGGCTTTAGAGAAAGGTAAGGCGCACCCGGAAGCCTTTGCCCTGAAAATGCTTTTCACCGCCATAACTATAAATACAGGCTTCAAGGGCGGTGAGATAGTCCCGACCTTCTTTATCGGAGCAACTTTCGGCTGTACAGCCGCAGGCTTTTTGGGGCTTGACCCATCATTCGGTGCGGCTATAGGTCTTGTGGCACTTTTCTGTGGCGTTGTGAACTGCCCTGTGGCTTCCATACTTCTCAGCTATGAGCTTTTCGGTGGAAGTGGGCTTGTGCTTTTTGCAGTCGCCTGCGGAGTAAGCTATATGCTTTCTGGCTATTACGGACTTTATTCCAGCCAGAAAATAATGTACTCAAAGACAAAGCCCGAATATATCAACATAAATGCAAAATAAAAGAGAGCCAAGTGGCTCTCTTTTTTTGCCTATTCACTCATTGTTATGCTCTCAAACTTACCCCTTGTGACCTTGATAAGGTCTTTCGGAGAAAGCATTATCTGCGACCCGATACGTCCGCCGCTTATGATTATCTCCTCGAACTGCTCCGCAGAGCTGTCAACTACCGTCATGTACTGTTTTTTCATGCCAAGGGGTGTACAGCCACCACGAATGTAGCCCGTAACAGAGTTTATATCCTTCACATGGAGCATCTCCACCGACTTTTCGCCCACAGACTTTGCCGCCTTTTTCATGTCAAGCTCCTCTGCGATAGGGATAGCGAAAACATAGTAATTTCCGCTTTTTCCCACTGTCACAAGGGTCTTGAACGAGCTTTCATATGGCTGACCGAGCATATCTGCAATGTGTATGCCGTCGATAAACTCGTCGCATTCGTATGTGTTGACCTTGTATTTTACCTTATTTCTGTCAAGAATACGCATGGCGTTGGTCTTGACTTCCTTATCCTTTGACATTTTTTATCGCTCCCAATAAAATATTGCCCCTATTTCTCCCTTGAAAGCTTCACAGTGTCAGCAATTATCTCGGCGCACATTTCGTAGCCAAGCTTGCCGCTGTCAAGGCACATATCATAGCTAGAAATATCTCCCCACTTTTTGTTGGTGTTGGAGTTGTAATAGTCGGCACGTTTTCTGTCATACTTTTTGAGCCTTGCTTCCACCTCGTCCTCGGAGATGTTGTGCTTCTCAATTGCGCACTCCTGACGCTTCTCAAAGCTTGCATTAATGAAGACATTCAGCGTCTTGACTTTGTTTTTCAGTATAAAATCTGCACATCTGCCCACGATAACGCAGTTTCCCTTTGAAACAAGCTCCATTATTACCTCTGTTTCAGCGGCGAATATCTTCTCTGTTATAGGATACTCTTTCTCCTTTGAAAACAGATTTATCGGTGTTTTGAGAATGCTCAGAGCGGCTTCCTCGTATTTTTGTATCTCGCTCATTGCAATGCCGCTTTTTTGTGCCGCCATGTCGATTATCTCTCTGTCATAGCATGGGATACCAAGCTTTTCAGCCACAAGCTTACCGATAGTCGAACCGCCTGCGCAATAATGTCTGCCGATAGTGATAACTTTTATTTCAGCCATTTTCTGTTTCTCCTTTTGCAGTGTTTTTTATTTTTTTGACGGACTTCTGCCCTTTTATACAGTATAATATATTTGCTTGTTATTGTCAATAACATATTGGTTACACTTTGTTTAAGCTGGAGTAATAAAGCTCCTCATAAAACGGAAAAGGACCGACCCTATGGTCAGCCCTCTTTCGTAGTAAGGAAAGTAAAATGAATTAAAACGAAAAATTCCTATTTATCAGCGTTGGCTTCTTTTATTTCAATATAAGCCTTCATAAGCTTGATAGCACCGTCAACGCCTGTTTTGGACGAGTTGATACAAAGGTCATAGTTCTTTGCTTCGCCCCATTTCATGTCGGTGTAATAATTATAGTATGAAGCTCTCCGCTTATCAGTCTTGCGGATAAAGTCCTCAGCTTTGTTTTTTTCAATATCGTATCTCTCAAGGATACGCTTTTTCTTTTCGGCAGTGTTGCCGGAAATGAAAAAGTCGATAATATTAGGCTCATTTTTCAGAACATAGTCAGCACAACGTCCTACAATAACACAAGGACCCTTCTTTGCAATGTTCTTGATAGTTTCAAACTGAGCCAAGAATATCTTGTGATTCAGCGGCATATCAGGATTGATCCTGCCGTCTGCACTTACAGGGTAATTACCCATGACCAGTGAGAAAAGAAAGCTGTTAGTATAGGACTCATCGTTCTTAACAAAAAGCTCCTGACATATACCGCTCTCTTTTGAAGCCATTTCCAAAAGCTCTTTATCATAGAAAGGTATGCCCAGATCATCAGCAAGCTTCTTGCCTATTTCACGTCCTCCGCTGCCAAATTCACGGCTGATAGTAATAATCGATCTCATAAAACATATCTCCCTTCTTTGATATATTCTTTTTAACGTGTATTTATTATAGCATATTTTTTGTGATTTGTACATAAAAATCCGTAAAATTCTTGCACAAATTTATGTATTTTATATTGTGCATTTTGCGTACAAATATATTTAACAAATTCGTGACAAATACAAAGGCAATAAAAAAGCGGGACGAATGAACGTCCCGCTTGAAAATACTGAATTATTCAGCAACGTTAGCATTTGCTTCCTTGATGATGTAATCAACAGCCTTCTGGTTCTCAGCAACGCACTCTGTCCATGTAGTAGCTCCGCCGCCTGTTACCATTGTAGCCTGGTTTACTGTCTGCATAAGTGTTGAAAGCTCAGCAGATACGCCGTCCTGGAAATCAAATACAGGATTCTGTCTAGCCAGATCGTAAATTGTCTGACGCATCTCGACCATTTGGTCTGTCCAGCCGTAGTCGTTCTTGAGCTGTTCATTTGTGATGTTCTGTACCTCAGAGTTTGCAACCTTGCAGCAGTTTACGAACGCATTGAAGCCGTCTGGGTTTGGAGCGTTCTTGCAGAGGAGATAGCCGTTTACACCTGTAGATACATAGTACTTGTCAGAATCGTCCATTCTTGGCATTGGAACGAACATAACCTCGCCGTCCTTGACGCTTCCGAATGTCTTAGTCTTTTCAGGAGTATCCTCGAGAGCCCATGTGCCGATAGGAATGAACAGTGTGAGCTGTGAACCAAGACCTTCACCGTTAGCTCCGTCACCTCTTGTCTTCCAGTTGTTGCTTGATCTGTCGAATACAACGTTGTTCTTCTCAAGGTTGTACATAAGATCCTGAACTGCGCCAACTTCAGCCTTGCCCATGTTGTTTACAAGCTTGCCGTCCTCAAGACCGATAAGTGGATAACCGCAAGTATCGTTAAGAGCCTTGCCGTACCAGTAACCATCAAGAGCATATCTGTCAGCTTCAGAGTCTGCAAAGTCAAGGCACATCTCTGTGAACTTGCTCCATGTCCACTCGTCATTAGCATAAAGCTCAGCAGGATCGTCATAGCCAAAGTCTGATATTGTCTTTGTGTTGTATGCACAAACATACTGTGGTTTTACGTCGATAGCAGCTACATAGTGCTTGCCGTTGAATACGAATGAATCGTTAAGTGTCTGTGATGATGACCAGATGTCTGAGCTGAAATCAACTACATCGTCGATAGGCTCGAACATGGCCTTGATAGCACCCTTAGGGAATGCGTCCATGTCGTCAGCAGGGAAGAAGTCAGGTGAGTCGTTAGCCATAACTGCCTTAGCAAGATCAGTATATCTGTTATCCCAAGTTGTCTGAACGTACTCAATCTTTCCACCGTACTTAGTCTGGAAAAGTGAGATAGCAGGTGATTCTGACTTACCATCACTAGGGTTGATGTCATAGTGAGCCATCCACTTGATAGTCTTGTTTGAAAGCTCGATGTCAGGGAGCTTATCCTGAAGTGCATTTACCTGCTCCTTCTGATCTTCTGTCATAGCCTTAGCTTCCTTCTTGGAAGATGAGCTGTCACTTGATGAGCTGCCGCAAGCAGCCATGCTGCAAGCCAGTGAAAGCGCACAAGCAGCAGCGAAAATTCTCTTTGCCATTTTCATTATAGTAACCTCCTTGATAATAGACGAATGTTCCTTACCCAAAACGTTCATCTGTTACGATCGACAAGCATTGTTACCCGACAACGCTTACCATAACGCTTATTTTTCGTCCTTACTAATGATAACAAAAAGTTTAAATTTAGTCAATCAGCATTTTGCAATATAAAGCTCAAGCGTTTTTGTTGATTATGACAAAGGTGTGTTGAATTTGTGTGAGTATTCGTTTTCAGAAAACGTTTTCGCAATTTCGCTCATACATATTAATAAAAAGTTTACAATTGTTGTATACAGCTTTTACATTACTGTACCACCTGTCTTTTGTCAGCAGGTGAGAGTTTGGATGTCCTCTTGCGACAGGGCAGGGTGAACGGCACGGTTTATGCCCATTGCAATGAGCTTTGCGCAGTTTTCCGAAAGTTTGTCAGCAGTTTTCGGAGCGACCATGATGTTTTCGGAGCTTTCAGGTGCGGTCTGACCGAAAATGTGCTGTGCGGCAGTGCAAAGATCTATGACCGTTGGCACGCCTATGGCAATGCACTTTACCCCGAGGGTCGAAAGCGAAAGCTCTTTTCGTGCGTTTTCGACTCCGCTTCCCGGAGAAATGCCGGTGTTGCAAAGCTGTATCGTCCTGCCAAGATTTGAAAGCTCGCTGCAAGCCAGTGCGTCAACTGCAATAACAGCCTGCGGTGTTACACGCTCTGCAATTGCTTTTACCTGCTCTGAGGATTCTATTCCCGTGTTTCCAAGCACTCCTGTCTGTATCACTGTGACCTCGCCCAGATCGTCAGTATCAATCTCTTTTGCAAGGCTTTTTATGTGGCGGGTAGCGAAGATCTTTTCAGCGGTAAGAGGACCAACAGCGTCGGAAGTCAGGGCATAGTTCCCAAGCCCTACCGCCAAAAAACGTTCACATCTACCGCAGAGCTCCCCTATGGCTTTTGCTATGACTTCTGCACGCTCATGAAAACTGTCGCTGTACATATCAAATGTTGAATCTGTGGCGGTAAGGGTGATGTATCTGCCGACAGGTCTGCCAAGCTTTTCGGCGGCTTCCTGTGTTTCTATGGTGATGTCCGTTACCTCAAGCCTAGCGTTTTCAATAACCTTGTTTTTAACTTTCACTCCCTGAAGCTTTTCCGCACCGCCTGCCTGAGAAAAGCTCTCCGCCGCCATATCCGTTCTAATGCTCATTTTATTCACCTTTCTGTGATATCGTGTAAGTTTTTGTGTGTTCCTACAATTTAGACTGCAAAATTTCTATATTTTTTTCAGTAAACCCCCTTGCAATTTCTTTTGAAATGTGGTAAAATATTTTACAAGGCTTGTTTAAAGGGCTTTCCGCATTTCCTCTCAGTCTGCGGATAGCTTGTGCAAATAAGTGCAAATTTATACAGAATGAGGGAGGTGTCGGTATGCCAAACATTAAATCCGCTAAGAAGAGAGTCAAGGTTATCAACACTAAGACAATGAGAAACAAGGCTGTAAAGTCTGATCTTAAAACTGCACTCAAGAAGGCTGACGCTGCTGTAGCTGAGAACGCAGAAAACAAGGAAGAAGTAGTAAGAGCTGCTATCAAGAAGGTAGATATGGCTTGCACAAAGGGCATTATGCATAAGAATGCTGCTGCAAGAAAGGTATCACAGCTTGCTAAGAAGCTTGGCTAATTTTTCAAAGTAGCTTACAAGACCGTTCCGAATGGGGCGGTCTTTTTTGTGTATTGGTCTGTACTATATAAATAGTATACTTTGTTGGTCGTAGTTGACTTTTTGGAGCTGTTATAGTATAATTGAGTTGATAATAATGCAGGGGAGGGATTTTATGACGTATCGTGTTGGAAAATATACGCTGCCTGAATACAGTGTGCTTATGTCGGTGTATGACCGTGAGCTTCCTGAGAACCTTAACGAGAGTCTTGAGTCTATGCTCATGCAGTCATATCCTCCCTCTGACTTCGTGCTTGTGTGCGACGGCAAGCTCACCTGCGAGCTTAATATTATCGTGAAGTCTTTTCAGGACGAGTTCAAGCATATTTTCCATATCGTTCAGATAAACGAGAACGTGGGCGTTGGAAAGGCTTACAACGAGGGCATAAAGGCGTGTAAATGCGATTATATCGTGAAAATGGACAGCGACGATATATCTCTCCCTAACCGCTGCTTGAAGCAGATGACCCTTTTTGCGGTGAAGCCTAAGCTTGATATCATCGGCACATATGTGGAGGAGTTCGACACTGACACCGACGAGGTGGTTTCGGTGAAAAAAGTGCCTGTCATGCATAAGGATATCGCTTCATATTCCAAACGACGCAACCCTTTCAACAGGCAGTCTGTGGCTTTTCGCAAGTCCTTTGTGGAAAAGATAGGCGGTTACAGTGACCTTAAAATGTGCGAGGACTATGAGTTTATCGCACGAATGTTACAGCATGGTGCAAAGGGGCAGAATATACCCGAGGTGCTTGTGCGCTACCGCATAGATGAAAATACTGTAGATACACGCAAAAGCTGGGAACATACAAAGGCTTTCATTCGTGTGAGGTGGATAATACACCGTTCAGGGTATACAGGCTTCCGTGACTTTTTCATGCCATGCGCTCTGCAGCTTGGCTTGTTTATATTTCCCAGAAAATTCACCCGTTGGGTATACAGAACGTTTCTCAGAAAATAATATTTTTTATATATGAAAATATGAACCTAATGCCGTGTGGGTTCATATTTTTTTAGTTCAAATAAAAGTAAACGTTATCAATTTTGAACACGATGTTAAACATTAAAAATGGCTATTGACAATGATTTTTTATATGATATATTTAAAAGTATGGAATATAAAGCCTAAAGGCGAGAGCTTCGCAAAGCTTGGCTTTATAAAAATTTGAATATTTTAATTAGTAATGATAAGGAGAACATTATGCGTGAAATAATGAAAAGAACAGTTGCTGCCGCTATGGCAGTGCTTATCGCTTGTGCGGCAGCAGGCTGCAGCAGCACAGGAAACAGCAGCTCAGGCAGCTCGTCAGCAGGTGAGACTACCACTACAACAGCCCCTGTCGTTGAGGATATGGGCAACATCGATCTTTCAGACGTAACGACAGAGTATGACGTTCCTGAGGATTTCAGCTACGAGTCCGAGGCGGAAAAAGGAACTCTTTCGGGAGGTGCGGCAGTGCTTGATAAGAATTTTCTTGGTAAGTTTTCTGGCGATGGCTTCGTTTCTATAGGCTCATCGGGAGATATGGTGGAGTTCGAGATAGATTTTCCTGCAAAGGGAAGCTATAATATTACTCTCACAATGGCGGCAGACGGCGAGGGTCAGTCAAATCTTATCACTGTTGACGGTGCTGCGCTCACAAACTTCACATCAACCACAACAGAGTTTGGCGACACTATGGCTGAAAATGTGCTTATCGACGAAGGTACTCATAAGGTAGGCATAAAGGGCGACAACGGTCATATCTATATTGACAAGATAAAGATAACCCCAGCTCCTGCTATCGACCTTTCACAGTATGAGGTATCAAATCAGCTTTCAAACCCTAACGCTTCTGACGAGGCAAAAAGACTTTATAACTTCCTTACGGACGTTTACGGAAAGTATACTATCTCAGGTCAGTTTTCAGGAGATAACGAGGGCAAGGACTGCCGTGAGTTCAAGGAGATAAAGAAGCACACAGGCAAGACGCCTGCCATACTTGGTCTTGACGTTTCAAACCTTTCAAACAGCGCACTTTCACATGGCGCAGGCGGCGGAGATATGGTACCTTTGCAGGCTATGGATTGGTACAACAATGAAAACGGAATAGTTTCACTTTGCTGGCATTGGTATGCCCCTGAGAAAAACCTCGAAAAGAACGGCGGAGCATGGTGGCAGGGCTTCTATTCTGAATACACAGACTTCGACCTTGCAAAGGCTCTCAGCGGTGAGGATAAAGAGGGCTATGATTCTATCATAGCAGACCTTGACCATATGGCAGGGGTGCTTAAAGAGCTTGCAGACGCAAACGTGCCTATCCTTTGGCGACCTCTTCACGAGGCGGCAGGCGACCCTAAGTATCCCGGCAACGCATGGTTCTGGTGGGGTTCAGCAGGAAAGGACGCATACATTCAGCTTTGGCAGCTCATGTATGACAAGTTCACAAACGAGTATGGTCTTAACAACCTGATCTGGGTATGGAACGCACAGAATCCTGACTGGTATCCGGGTGATGAGTATGTTGACATCATGGGCTATGACTGTTATCCTGCAGAGCAGGACAGCTCCTCACAGAAGTGGTATTATGACCTTGTGAAGTCAAGCACATCGACCAAAAAGATAATCGCAATGACAGAGAACGGCTCGATGTTCGACCCTGACGGAGCATTCAACGACGGCACACGCTGGGTGTGGTTCAGTACATGGAACGGCGAGTTCTGTATCAAGGATAAACAGCTTTCAGATCAGTACACCACATTTGACGAGTGGAACAAGATCTACAACAGTGAAAGAGTTCTCACCCTTGACGAGCTTCCAAACCTGAAGTGCTATCCAATGGATACTGAAAAGTATCTGGAGGAGCATAAGTAAATTCGGATATAATAAAAACTGCGGACGGCAAAATGCTATCCGCAGTTTTTTGTTGTGTAGGGGACATCTTAATTATTGTTCTGCCCTATATTATTTTTTTATCAGCTATAAATATTCAGTATGCAAGGTGCAATATAAACCACTATGATCACTATAGCTCCCGCACCGATAACAGCTACAAGTGCAGCGGATTCCATAGTTTCTCCGAATTTCAGCTTCTTTCTTATAAGGAGATATCCCGCTGTCAGCGCAATGCCTGCGATAGTCAGTGCAAGACCTGCATAAAAGCCCTTTGGCACGCTTGTTACAGTTATTGTGTTCTCGCCCTCCTGCAAGTCGAAGCTTACAAGGTCGCCGAAAACCTTGTCATAGGAAACAGCCTTGCCGTTGACCTTTATTTTCAGACCCTCCTGATATGGTATCTGAAGCACACATTTCTGTCCTGCCTTTGCGTTCACGCTTCCTGAAAGCTTGCCGTCACTGTCTGTAAGACCGGCGGTCTGAACCTGTTCAAGTGCCTTTTCAAGCACATTGTGGTGAAGTCCGAAAACGCCATAGGAACGGCAGCCTGTGATGCCTTTTTTCAAGGTCACACGCACGTTGACGTGTTCATTTTCAAATTCTCCAAGCTTCAAAAGCCCGTTGCTCGATTGTGACGGATAATCCATCTGCATTACCTGACCATTCACTGTTACCATGAAGCTTCCGTTTATATCCTCGCTGAGGCTGTTTGAAAGCTTGTCGAAGCAGTCAAAATAAAGTGTCTGCTTGTCTGTCACATCTATGCTGTAGTCCATGTAGGCTACATTGCCTGTGGTGTTGAAGGTGTAGTTCGGTTTAAAGTTACTGTCGTCCTGCACACCATAGATCGTGGTGTATTCGTAGTCTGTGATAAGCTCGTCACCGTTGCCGCCGAAAAGCTGTTCAAAAAGCTTCTTCTGAACGTTGCTTCTTGTGCCTGTGGAAAGCTCCCCGCTGCCGCTCAGGTCAGCGTTGGTCACAATGCCAAGGGGGAGATAGTATTCTGTCGGCACTATCTCGTAGGTATCGTTTGAATATACAGCGTCAGCCGAGCCTGTACTTTTTTCAATAAGATATTTTACTGACAGCAAAGCGTCAGTAAGCTCCGTTCCGCCATATGAGCCTACCTCCATCCAGTAGGAGGAGTAACCAAGCTGCTTCATCATGTACATATAATCACGGCTTGTGAGGGAGGTGTAGTGGCTCAGGGAATTGTAGCCCATTGAACCGACCAGATTGACCTCAAAAAGCTTGCTTGCGGTCTTTACTCTGTAAAAGCCCTCTGTTTCGTCAAGTCTGTCTGAAAGATCCATTATCTTCTGATGATTAGCCGCACGCTGTGGATTGTTCACGCTAGGGGATACCATATAAATATTCACGTTTGCGTAGGACTCAGCCGCAACGAACATTGCAAGGAAGATCGCAAATATCTTCTTTGATATCCAGCCCTTTTTGTGTAGCAGAACGACAATCGCATAAAATGCCGCCGCCACAATGAAAAATTCAAGGCAAAGCTCAAAGGCGGTGCTGTCCTGCCAAAGGCTTGAGGTGTATTTTGATATTCCTGAGCGGTTGTTTTCAACAAAGCCCTCTGAGAAGTTGTAAAAGCCGTAGATAAGTGCCGCAAGTATCAGGAATATAACAAAGTGGTCGCAGTTTTTCTTTCCTTTTGCCACTGCGTTTTCCGATGAAAGAAAATATCCTGCGCAGATAAGTGCAAAGAATATGGTGATGAAAGCGTATCTGCATGGGAACGACATATAGCTTCCTGTGTGCCACATAAGGTTCGCAGGCTCTATTAAAATAGGTACGAGCATCAAAAAGAGCATTATAAGGTCGGTGTTCAAACGCTTGCTGCGTTTTTTGCCGTCAAGAAGAAATACCGCAACTATCACTATGACCGAAGCCGTTGACAACAGCAGGCAGAAGGTCGTGTAGTAGTTTGTGATGAATGAAGAAGTCTCAAGCTGTTCGATAACTGACTTTGAACGTCCGCTTGACAAAAACTGCAGGAAGCATGGTATCCATACCACCGCCGAAAGCAATGCACCAAGGAGCGAGCCTATAACAAATCTGCATGGAACGTCCTTGTATTTTTCTTCCTTGCGGTAACACCAGCAGCAAAGAGCCATGAAAAGCAGTATGAAAACAACTATCATGTAGCTGATGTAGTAGTTCACTATCATCATAAGTGTGAGCATGACAGTGTATGGGATAATGCGCTTTTTCTCGAAAAGCTCCCTGAATGCCACCATAAGAAGAGGAAAAAGATACATCATGTCAAGCCATATGTTGTTCTGATAATAGAGCATTCCATAGCCGCAGAATGCGTATATGACGCTGAGTACAGCGCCAATGTAAGGATCGAGCTTTTTTTGACAGGAGCGGAAATATATCTGCGCCGTTACAGCCGCTGTCATCATTTTAAGCACTGTGAGAATGTTCACAAGGTAGATGATGTCAGCCTTGTCAACAAAAAGCACAAGCAAGGTGTAGGGGCTTGCGATAAAGAAGAAGAAAACGCCCCACAGGTCCATTCCTCCTGCATTGTGGAAGTTAAGGAACATTCCGTCCTTGCCTGAGAAAATATCCTTGAAGTCGGTGAGCAGGGGTATCACCTGCTGTGACATATCACACCATGATACAGTGCCGTCACCAAAAGGGTAAAGCCCATGCCGATAAAAAGCAAATCCCATTATGAGCAATACAGCCAAAGGTGGGATAATAAAGGGCAGAGCTTTTTTCAGCTTATCCATTTTGTTCAGTCCTCCATACATAACATAGTTTTTATATTTTTCTTTAAAAAACATTATAATTATACTCCATTAAGAGTCAAAAATCAATATTAAATAAGCCAACTTTAGGCTTCATATGATGAAAATTATGTGAAAAACATGGTCTGATGTTGATTTTTTTGCAGTGAGGTGCTATAATAGGCTAGTGAAAAGGCAGAAGTGCCATTAATAATGATCGAAAGGACGATAAAAAATGAAACTTAAAAAGCTATTCAGAGCATTGGCTCTTTGCACAGCAGGCGTGCTTGCCTGCGCAATTCTTACAGCCTGCGGAGATAAGGGTGACAGCTCATCACAGACCTCTGCGGCTGACACTGACAAGAAGTTCGTTATCACGCTTTATGCCAATGACGCACCTATCACCTGCGAGAATTTCGAGAAGCTCGTAAAGGAAAAGTTCTATGACGGACTTACTTTCCATAGAGTTGTAGACGGCTTTATGGCACAGGGCGGTGACCCTAACGGTGACGGCACAGGCGGAAGCAAGGAAACTATCAAGGGCGAGTTCTCGGCAAACGGCGTTGAAAACAAGCTGAGCCATACAAGAGGCGTTGTTTCAATGGCAAGAGCCAATGATATGGACAGTGCTTCAAGCCAGTTCTTTATCTGCTACAGCGATAAGGATACTTTCCTTGACGGACAGTATGCGGCTTTTGGCATGGTAACAGAGGGCATGGACGTTGTTGATGACTTCCTCAAGGTGGAGAGAACAACAGGTTCAGATAACGCACAGTCAAAGCCTGTTACGCCTATCAAAATTGTAAAAGCTGAAATGATAGACGATGACGCAGACGGCAACCACAGAGTTCAGTTCACAATGAATTTCTAAGCTGATTTTCACAAAGAGGTGTCCCCATTGGGTGGATACCTTTTTTGTTTACTAAAATGGTTTGGCAAAACAAAAAATTCATAATTTATATATCAAATCACTTATAAAAGCTATTGCAAAAAGCCGTGTGTTCAGTTATAATATATGATATAGGTTTATGCACAGTCGGTATCGTAGGGCTGTCGCTATCAATTTTTGAAAGGAATGTATGTTATGAAGAAATTTGCAGCAGGACTTATTGCAGTGGCAATGAGCGTTACAATGCTTGCAGGCTGCGGAGTGCCTGCTAATACAGTTCACAGCGTTGACGATCTGGAGGGCAAGACTATCGGTGTTCAGCTTGGAACAACAGGCGACATCTACGCCGAGGATGTTAAGGACGCTAAGGTAGAAAAATACAACAAGGGCGCTGATGCTGTTCAGGCTCTGAAGCAGGGCAAGATAGACGCTGTTATAATCGACGCTGAACCTGCTAAGGTTTTCGTTGAGAAGAATGACGATCTTGAAATACTTGACGAGCCATTTGCTGAGGAAGAATACGCTATCGCTATGAAGCTTGACAACACTGAGCTTCAGACAGCTGTCAACGGTGCTCTCAAGGAGCTTAAGGCTGACGGAACGCTTGACGCTATCAAGGCAAACTACGTTGGCGAGAACGCTGGCAAGAACCCATACAAGTCCCCTGACAATGTTAGCAGAGATAAGGGTACGCTTGTAATGGCAACAAACGCTGAGTTCCCTCCATACGAGAGCAAGGAGAACGATAAGGTCGTTGGTATCGACGCTGATATGATGCAGGCAGTTTGCGACAAGCTTGGTTATGAGCTTAAGATAGACGATATGGCATTTGATTCTATCATCTCAGCCGTTCAGTCAGGCAAGGCAGACGTTGGCGTTGCAGGTATGACAGTTACACCTGACAGAGAGAAAAACGTTCTTTTCTCTGACACTTACACATCATCAAGTCAGGTAATAATCGTAAGAAAGAAATAATTTTTCACACTTCGGCTGTCGTAGAGCGGCAGCCGAAATTATTTTGATAAAGAACAGGAAGTGCTGAATTGAACAAATTGATCGACGATTTCCAGCAAAATTTTTTGGACGAGAGCCGTTGGCATTATCTTACCAATGGTCTTAAAACAACACTTATCATAACCTTCTTTGCGGTCATACTTGGCTTTGTGTTGGGATTTCTTGTGGCTATAGTCCGCTCTACTCATGATAAGACAGGCAAAATGAAGATACTAAACGCCCTTTGCAGAGTGTATCTTACAGTGATAAGAGGAACTCCTATGGTAGTTCAGCTCCTTATAACATATTTTGTTATTTTCGGAAGCGTGAACATAGACAAGACTCTTGTGGCTGTGCTTGCATTCGGCGTGAACTCAGGCGCATATGTGGCTGAGATAGTCCGTTCAGGTATCATGTCAGTTGATAACGGTCAGTTTGAAGCAGGAAGAAGCCTTGGCCTTAGCTATCGTCAGACAATGATATCAATAGTTCTTCCGCAGGCTTTTAAAACTGTTCTGCCTGCCCTTGCAAACGAGTGCATAGTTTTGCTTAAAGAAACCTCTGTTGCAGGATATATCGCAATTCAGGACCTTACAAAGGGCGGAGATATAATCCGTTCTCAGACGTTCTCGGCATTCATGCCGCTTATAACAGTTGCACTTATTTACCTTATAATGGTAGTTGTGCTTACTCATCTGGTAGGAAAGCTTGAAAGGAGGCTGTCGCAAAGTGATAGACGTTAAACATCTCAGCAAGTCTTTCGGCGAGGTCGAAGTGCTGAAAGATATAAACGAAACTATCGACAAGGGCGAAAAGGTCGTTATCGTTGGTCCGTCAGGCTCAGGAAAATCCACCTTTCTCCGTTGTCTTAACCTTATGGAAAAGCCGTCCTCAGGTGATATATTCTTCGAGGGCGAGAACATCACTCAGGCGAACGAGCATGAAATGAACAAGCTCAGACAGAGAATGGGCATGGTTTTTCAGCATTTCAACCTCTTCCCACATCTTACAATAAAAAAGAATATCACTCTTGCCCCTGTGAAGCTTGGCCTTATGACAGCCGATGAAGCCGACAAAAAGGCGGAGGAGCTTTTGGAAAGAGTTGGTCTGCCTGATAAGGCTGACGAGTATCCTTCAAGGCTCTCAGGCGGTCAGAAGCAGAGAATAGCCATCGCACGTTCACTGGCGATGAATCCTGAGGTAATGCTCTTTGACGAGCCTACTTCCGCACTTGACCCTGAAATGGTGGGCGAGGTGCTGGAGCTTATGAAACAGCTTGCAAACGACGGAATGACAATGGTTGTCGTTACCCACGAAATGGGCTTTGCAAGGGAAGTTGCTTCGAGAGTTCTGTTTATGGCAGACGGAAAAATACTCGAGCAGAACAAGCCGTCAGAGTTCTTTGCACACCCTGAAAATCAGCGTTTGAAAGATTTTCTCTCAAAAATCATATAGAAGCCAACACCGCACAAGGGGCGCCTATCGCCTTTGTGCGGTGTTTTTTTGTTTGCAAAGGTCTAAAATGCTTGACATTATGGGCGTTATGGTCTATTATTATTTTATACGACTTTATTTTAATAGGAGATATATAAATGAGTTTAAAAAATGCTTTCACCATTATTTTCGGCAAGCTTATGGTAAAAACTCTGCACCTGCTTGGCAGGGACGCAGGCAACTTTCCCGGGCTTGTGCTGTGGACTATAAATAAAGACTGCCTTAAGGCTTTCAAGGTGGATTGCCCTATCGTTGCTGTCACAGGCACCAATGGCAAGACCTCTGTTACAAACTATCTCAGCCATATTTTTGCAAGCGGTGGAAAAAAGATAATAACAAACCCGGAGGGCAACAATCTTGATACGGGCATATGCTCACTTTTGCTCAATCACTGCGATATGAGGGGAAGAGTCCATGCCGATTATCTCGTGCTTGAAACTGACGAGTCCCACGTTCCTGTGGTCTATTCAAAGCTCAATTTGCAGACCCTTGTTCTGCTGAATTTCTTTCGTGACCAGCTTGACAGAAACGGCGAGGTGGAAACACTCATTCTCAAGGTGAAAAAGTTCCTAGAAACATTTGAGGGCAATGTTGTTCTCAATGCCGATGACCCTAACGTGGCAAGACTTGGGCTTGCTAACCCTAATAACAAGAATATCCACTATTTCAGCGTTGACAGATATCAGGGTGCAACGGATAAGCCTTATGAGGTGGGCGAGGGCAAATTTTGTCCTTTCTGCGATACTGAGCTTGTCTATGACTATTATCAGTATTCACATATCGGCAAGTTCCATTGTCCAAAGTGTGGTTTTGGCAATATCGAGCCTGAGGTGGAGATAAAGAACGTTGACCTGACTGTTCCGTCCTTTGAAGCAGACGGGGAAACATATAAGACCGCTCATAACAGTATCTATTATATGTATAACATGGCGGCTGTCTATACTGCCGCAAAGCTCTATAATTTTGATAAGGCTATATTGCATGACACTTTCGAGCATTTCGAGGTCAATAACGGCAGACTTGAACGCTTTGAGGTTGACGGCTCAAGCCTTCTTGTGAACCTTGCCAAAAACCCTGTTGGCGCAAATATGACCCTGCGTGTGATGAACGAGCAGGCAGGCTCAAAGGAACTGCTTTTTGTCCTTAACGATAACCTTGCAGACGGCCATGACGTTTCCTGGATATGGGATATAAACTTCTCTGTGTTCAATAATGTTGACAGAGTTGTGACTTCCGGTACGAGAGCATATGATATCGCCATAAGAATAAAATGCTCTGGCTATGACCCTGACAAGATATTCGTTTATCCTGATCTTGACGAAGCAACAGCGTCACTCTTCTCCACAAAGGGAGATAAGTTCGCCATAGCCAATTATACTGCTATCCAGCCGACAAGAGCCGCAATAAAAAGATACAAGAGCCTGAAAGAAAACGGGGAGGAAAAGTAAAATGGAAAAGCTGAAAATTCTTCATATGTATCCTAATATGCTTGACCTCTATGGCGACAGCGGCAACGTTGAAGTGCTTTCTTACCGCTGTAAAATGCGTGGCATAGAGCTGGAAGTTTCAAAGCATCTTATTGGTGACAAGGAAACTGATTTCACCCAGTATGATATCATCTATCTTGGCGGCGGTGCTGACTTTGAACAGCAGATACTTGCCGATGACCTTGTTTCCTGCAAGGACAGTATCATGGAAGCTTATAAGGCAGGAACGTTTTTCCTGATGATATGCGGCGGCTATCAGCTCATGGGTCAGTATTATAAGGACTCAAACGGTGAGAAAGTGCCTGGACTGGGGCTTTTTGATTACTATACCGTCGCCTCTACCGATAAAAGATGCAGATGTATCGGTAATATCGTCATCGAGGCTCAGCTTGACGGAGAAAAATACAAGGTCATAGGCTTTGAAAACCATGGCGGGCAGACCACCAACGTAAAGTCGCCATTCGGAAAAGTCCTCTCAGGCAACGGCAATGAGTTTGAAAGCAGTACCGAGGGCTATATGGAAAAAAGCGTTATCGCAACCTATCTCCATGGACCGCTCCTGTCTAAAAATCCAAAGGTCAGCGACTATGTTATTTCATACTGCATGAGCAGAAAGCTTGGCGAAAAGTATATCCCTGCACCTATAAACGATAAGCTTGAAGAGGATTGCCGCAAACAGCTTTTTGAGAGGCTTGGTGTGTAAAAATGTTTTCACTGTTCAAAAAGAAGCAGGCTCAGAGCGAGCCGCCTCTGAAAAAGAAAATAAAGGATATGAAGTGCAGAAAAATAAACTACGTTGACGAGGGCTTTGATACCCTCGCTTCGGAAATGTCTGCCGACCCGAAAGCTATTCTCAGGCTCAAGCCTGTGAACTATTATGCCATAAAAAATAAATATATTATGGGGAAAGTTTATACGTCTGAGGACTATCAGGAGAACTATGTGCAGTTTTTCAGATACGAGTATGACCACGAGTGTGGAAAAACTGATATCTACCCCCTAAGTGCAGAGCTTATGTCAAAGGCTCTTGCAAAGGTGGGCATAATAATAGACCTGAAAGCCCTTGCCAAAGACCAGTGAGGAAACGAAAATGGCTTCAAAACTTGACGAATTTGATATGAAAGCCCCTGTGGCTGACCTGCTTTATCCCTCTGTGGAAAAGCACAACGCAATGAAAAAAAGAGCTGCCGCCCTTGAAAAGCTCCCCAGAGCGTTTGTTAACAATCTGGAGCTTGAAAAGGTGGCTGATTTTATCACGCCCCATTACCAGTATCGTGTAATGAGGCTTTTTTGTGAGGTTTGCGACGATGAGGAGGTAATAAACTACCGCCTTGATATCCTTGATGATTTCATAAGGCTTCCGTCATTGTCTGCCACCATACGCAAGGTGATAAACGTCATGGTGGAAAATGACAGAAAGAACATCTATAATCTTACTACTCCCGACAGCTTTTCACAGCTTGATGATGCCATAAGCGGCTTTGACGCTTACATACAGTGCATGGAGATAATGCACGATTTTTATGGAAAAATGAAAGACAAGATATGCTCAGAGGGCGTAAAAAAGCTTTTTGCGTTCTTTGAGGAGCATTATGGTGACAAGCATTATATATCCCTGAAGGGTGAGATAGAGAAGCTTAAAAAGGCACTCTATGACCGCATAAGAAGCGTTACAGTCGCCATAAACCTCGATGAAAGGCTAGTTCCTGTTTCAGCAGGCATTATAGAGCTTTCAAAAGAGCGTTACGATATAAAGCCGTCCCTTGTTGACAGAATACTTTACCATGGGGCAAAGTTCAACGATAAGGCTGTTGTGAAAAATCTCAGGAAAAAGTATAATGACAGCGAGGTGTCTGACGATAAGCTTATCAACACTGTGGATAAGACCCTTTTTGACGAGCTTAGCGATCTTACTGATACTTTTGTGAAAATGATAGACAAGGTGCTTGCTGAGTATCAGAAAGCAGGCATTGCCGATATGCGCTATATAGATTATCAGCTTGAATACTACATGGGCGCAGTGGCTGTGATAGAAGCCTGCGAAGATCAGGGGCTTAAAATGTGCCGTCCGAAAATTCTTCCTGCAGGTGAGAGAAAAGCCGTCATAAAGGATATCTTTGACCCTGTTTATTTCCGTGAAGCCAGGATATATAATCTTGACCACAAGGAGAAAAAATCCGTTGTCACAAACGATATCACCATGGGAGGTGACAGCGAGGGATTTTATGTGCTTACGGGCGCAAACAATGGCGGAAAGACCACATTTCTCCGTGCGGTCGGTCTGTGTCAGATAATGGCGCAGACAGGGCTTTATGTGCCTGCTTCATACTGTGAAATATCCCTTGTGGACTATATCTACACTCAGTTCCCACAAGAGGAAAAAACAGGTATCGACACCAGCCGTTTCACCACAGAGATAAAAGAGTTCCGTGAAATAAGCGACACTATCACAGCAAACAGCCTGCTTCTTATGAACGAGTCTATCCAAAGCACAACCCCCAGGGAGTGCGTTGAGGTCGCCTGCGAGCTTTTGAGGATATTCTGCAAAATGGGCGTAAGAGGAGTTTTTGCAACACATCTTGTGGATATCGCATACAAGACCGTGGAGCTTAATAAAGACAGTACCCTCAGAACAAAGCTTGCAAGCATTGTCGCCGACGCAGATGATGAAACAGGAGAGCGAAAGTATAAGATAGTCCGTGGAATGCCCCGTGACAACAGCTTCGCTCAGACTATCCTTAAACAATACGGCATAGATATGGAAACGATAGAAAAGCGTATAAGAGAGAATAAAGCCTGACTATTACAAAATTGTAACCATACTTGAAAATTTCTTTGATGTGTGATATACTGAAACATACAACTATGAAGACAGGAGATAAAACCATGAAAAAGATACATAGAACATTGAGCCTTTTTACAGTCGCTGCAATGTGCGCTGCACTTCTATGCTCATGCGGAGCGGTGCCTGACAGTTCACAGACCGACAGCAGCTCAAAGGCAGCCACAACTACAACAGCCGATACAACGGCTGATACAACCACCACAGGGGATGCGAGCAGTACAGCTTCTGCAACTTCTGCACCTGACAGCAGTGTTTCAGACAGCTCATCAGCGGTAACGGACGACACAAATACGAATGGCATCACACCTGCCATGTGGAAGGTGACCTCACCTGAGGGCAACACAATGGTGATGCTGGGCTCTTTCCATGCACTGAAAGACGAGTGCTATCCGCTCCCTCAGGCAGTAACGAATGCGTATAATAATGCCGATATCCTTGCGGTGGAGTGCGATATAACCTCCACAAGCGAGGACGGCGAGTATATGAAAAATCTTATGAAGCAAATGCTTTATAATGATAACACAAAGCTCAGCCAGCATATTTCCGAGGAAGCATATTCTGCCCTGAAAACATATCTCGGCTATTGGGGCATGGATATTTCCGCCCTGGAGGTCTACAGACCATGGGCTGTTTCAAGCACTCTTGATACCCTGCTTATTCAGGATTCCGGCTTTGACACAGAAAAGGGTCTTGACAACTACCTTCTTACCACCGCCCATGCAGACGGCAAGGAGATATACGAAGTTGAGTCGGTGGATTTTCAGATGAATCTGCTCATAAACTTCTCTGACGATATCTATGACCTTATGTTCAGAAGCTTTGAGGGCGAAACTAAGGAAAGCCAGAAGCAGGCTCTTGAAGACCTCTATACCGCATGGAAGTCGGGGGATATCGAAACCTTCCTTGAGGAAGACAACGAGGAGGAGCTTGCAGGCTATACCGAGGAGGACAAAAAGACCGCCGAGGATTATAATAACCAAATGCTCTATGACAGAAACAAGAACATGGCAAAAGCCGCCGAGGATCTTATGTCTCAGGGCAAGAACGTGTTCTATGTAGTTGGAGCGGCACACTATGCAGGCGAGGGAGGAATAATCGACCTGCTTGAAAAAGACGGCTACACAGCCGAGCGTGTGCAGTATTGATGGATTTATAGATTTGTATAGGGAAAAGGGGTAAAAAATAAATGCCACATTCATCAGGGGGAGGCTCTCACAGCGGAGGGTCACACAGCGGCTCAGGCTTTTCCGGCTCTTCATCAAGCTCGGGAGGGTCGAGTGCTAAACACATAAAGCACACAAGCTTTCCCGGGGCAGGAAGATACGTATATTATGAGAACTATCGTCCTGTCTATGTCTATGCCGACTATGATATCCGCAAGGGAACCGCTTCAGGTAAGTTTTTCAGTATACTTGGCAGTGCTGTCAGCCTGCTTTTTGGTATTATGCTTCTTGCCATGTGCTATGATAAGCCGCAAAAAATGGATACAAGTCCATCTTATCACTGCGAGATAAAGGATACGGCAGGGGTCATTGATGATAAGGACAAGGTGCAGAATGCAATTGTTGATTTCTATGACGAAACCGGCATACCCGTGGAGATAATGACAGTGAACAACGAGGATTGGCAGGGAAGCTATTCAAAGCTGGAGGACTTTGCCTACGATATGTATGTGACGGAATTTGACGACGAGGAGCATTGGCTGGTGGTCTATTCTGAACCTACATCTCCTGACCCTGATTTTAACGATTGGTACTGGGAGGGTATGCAGGGCGATGATACCGATAATATCATAACTGTAGATGTAGCAGACGATTTCAAAGATCTTATGCAGAAATATCTTACCGCCAACAGCCGTTATGATGTCAGCTCTGCTATAGCAGCGGCTTTTGATGAAACTACGCCAAACGTTATGGACGGTCATGTAGAGTGGCTGTTTGTGATATGGGGACTTCTCATGTCAGGTATCGGGGCTTATGAGATATATCAGACGCTTATCACGAATAAAAAGGCTTACCGAAGCGCAGTGAAATGTGCAAATGACGCAAAAGAGGACACCTGCGAATACTGCGGAAACGTCTATGTTATCGGCACTTGTCATGAGTGCCCACACTGCGGAGCACCGCTCAGACCACATAACGTGGAAACAGAACAGCCTGTCGCAGATGCTGCAAAAAAATAAGAAACCTGCTAAGAAAAATCAATAGGCAAAATGAACAAAGTTGAGAAAAGAAGC